>Ga0247809_1000154_pt1 | contig 37609 bp, 37 predicted proteins | sample UWRJL104311B1_FD_180951 | JGI IMG/M metagenome (GOLD analysis project Ga0247809, IMG submission 180951) | Plant litter microbial communities from Arlington Agricultural Research Station in Wisconsin, United States - UWRJ-L104-311B-1 | ecosystem: Environmental > Terrestrial > Plant litter >...
GCTCGACGAGGAACGACATGCGCTCCTGCAGGGCGACCATGGCGAACGGGGTCGCGACACCGGAGCGGTCGGCGACGATCGAGCCGTTGGTACGGGTCTCGATCGATCCGGCCCAGGGCTCGTAGCCGTGCGACACGGCGTTGGCGATGCCGGCGCCGCGGGTGACGGTGAGGAACTCGGTGCGGAAGCCGATGAGGCCACGCGACGGGACGATGAACTCCATGCGCACCCAACCGGTGCCGTGGTTGCTCATGCCCTCCATGCGTCCCTTGCGGGCGGCGAGGAGCTGGGTGATGGCGCCGAGGTACTCTTCCGGCGCGTCGGTCGTGAGGTGCTCGAACGGCTCGTGCAGCTTGCCGTCGACACGCTTGGTGACCACCTGCGGCTTGCCGACGGTGAGCTCGAAGCCCTCGCGTCGCATCTGCTCGACGAGGATCGCGAGAGCGAGCTCTCCACGGCCCTGGACCTCCCAGGCGTCGGGGCGTCCGACGTCGACCAGCTTGAGCGACACGTTACCGACGAGCTCACGGTCGAGGCGGTCCTTGACCATGCGGGCGGTGAGCTTGTGGCCCTTGACCTTGCCGATCATCGGCGAGGTGTTCGTGCCGATGGTCATCGAGATCGCGGGGTCGTCGACCGTGATGGTCGGCAGCGGGCGCACGTCTTCGGGGTCGGCGAGGGTCTCGCCGATGAAGATGTCGTCGAATCCGGCGACGGCGACGATGTCGCCGGGGCCGGCCGAGTCGGTCGGGTAGCGGTCGAGCGCTTTGGTGATGAGCAGCTCGGTGACCTTCACGTTGGCGACGGAGCCGTCGTGCTTGACCCAGGCGACCGTCTGGCCCTTCTTGATCGTTCCCTGGAATACGCGCAGCAGGGCGAGGCGGCCGAGGAACGGGCTCGCGTCGAGGTTGGTGACCCAGGCCTGGAGCGGGTGCGCGTCGTCGTAGGTCGGCGCGGGGATGTGCTTGAGGATCGCGTCGAACAGGGGCTCGAGGTCTTCGTTGTCGGGGAGCGTGCCGTTGTCGGGCTTGTTCCAGCTCGCGGCGCCGTTGCGGCCGGAGGCGTAGACGACGGGGACGTCGAGGATCGCGTCGAGGTCGAGGTCGGGGTGCTCGTCGGACATGTCCGACGCGAGGCCGAGGAGCAGGTCCTGGCTCTCGGCGACGACCTCTTCGATGCGCGCGTCGGGGCGGTCGGTCTTGTTCACGAGCAGGATGACGGGCAGCTTGGCCTCGAGGGCCTTGCGCAGCACGAAGCGGGTCTGCGGCAGCGGACCCTCCGACGCGTCGACGAGCAGCACGACGCCGTCGACCATGGACAGCCCGCGCTCGACCTCTCCGCCGAAGTCGGCGTGGCCCGGGGTGTCGATCACGTTGATCGTGATGTTGCCGCCCGCGTGGTTCTCTTCGGCGTGCTTGCCGTTGTAGAGCACCGCGGTGTTCTTCGCGAGGATGGTGATGCCCTTTTCGCGCTCGAGCTCGTTGGAGTCCATCGCGCGGTCTTCGAGGTGCGCGTGGGCGTCGAACGAGTTCGTCTGGCGGAGCATGGCGTCGACCAGCGTGGTCTTGCCATGGTCGACGTGGGCGACGATTGCGACGTTGCGCAGGTCGGTGCGGGTGGCGATTGCCATAGGTGTTTTCCTTGACTGCTTCTAGCGGTGACGGGCGCGCGCGTTGCGCTTTCGCGGCATGGGCACGACCACGCACAAACGCGGGATGTGGTTTGTGGGGATCTCAGGATCACGTCGATGGTGCCCTGCACATCCAGTGTAACGGCTAAATCGCTCGTGTTCGCTGTAGGCACATCGTCGGGCGCCGGTTCAGCCCAGCGGCCTGTCGCGCTCCGCGACCTTCCTGTCGATGCGCGCCAGCCGTCGCTCGTCGCGGGAATGCGCCGGTGCACGCCGCACGGGCACCGTCGGGAGCGGGGCGGATGCCGCGTCGGCGGTCAGCCGGAGCGTGAGGTCCGGCGGCAGGGGTGGGGCGGCAGGCTCGTCGCCCCTCCCCTGCTGCCGGAACATCAGAGTGCGCCGAGGGTGAGGTTGGCGCCCGGGATCGCGTCGAGCAGGTCGCGCGTGTACTGCTCTTTCGGGTTGTCGAACACCTCGTCGACCGTGGCCGCCTCGACGATGCGGCCGGACTGCATGACGCAGACCTTGTCGGCGATCACCCTGACGACCGCGAGGTCGTGCGTGATGAACAGGTAGGTGAGCCCCAGCTCGGCCTGGAGGTCGGCGAGCAGCTTGAGCACCTGGGCCTGCACGAGCACGTCGAGAGCCGAGACGGCCTCGTCGAGCACGACGATCTCGGGCTTCAGGGCCAGCGCCCGCGCGATGGCGACACGCTGGCGCTGTCCGCCCGACAGCTCGTTCGGGTAGCGGGTGGCGAGGCTCTGCGGCAGCGCGACCTGGTCGAGCAGCTCGAGCACGCGCGCGCGTCGCTCGTCTTTCGTACCGACGCCGTGCACGTGCAGCGGCTCGGCGATCGTCGCGCCGATGTTCCGCAGCGGGTCGAGCGACCCGTAGGGGTCTTGGAAGACGGGCTGCATCTTGCGGCGGTAGGCGAGCACCTCGCGGCCCTTGAGGGTCGTGATGTCGGTGCCGTCGACCTTGATCGTGCCGGTCGTGGCGTCTTCGAGCTTGAGCAGCAGCTTCGCGACGGTCGACTTGCCCGAACCCGATTCGCCCACGAGAGCCATGGTCGTGCCGCGTTCGATCGAGAACGACACGTCGTCGACGGCCTTGAACTCGCGCGCAGACAGCTTGTCGCCGCGGATCTTGAAGACCTTGGTGAGGTTCTCGACGACGATCGCCGAGTCGTGGGTCGTGGCGGCGGCGTGCGCCTCGGCGCGGGCCTCCGCGGCCTCGACGAGGTCGAAGCCCTCCGCGGTAGGCGGCGCGGTGTAGGCGAGGTCGGCGAGCGGCACCGACGACGACTGGATGCGGCGCGAGGCGAGGCTCGGCGCCGCGGCCACGAGCCGCTGCGTGTACGGGTGCAGCGGGTTCTCGAGTAGCTCGCGCGACGGACCCGACTCGACGATCTTGCCCTTGTACATCACGACGAGCTTCTCGGCACGCTCGGCCGCGAGGCCGAGGTCGTGCGTGATGAAGAGCACCGCGGTGCCGAGATCGCGCGTGAGCGAGGCGAGGTGGTCGAGGATGACGCGCTGCACCGTCACGTCGAGGGCCGAGGTCGGCTCGTCGGCGATCAGGAGCTTGGGGTTTGCGGCGAGCCCCATGCCGATCAGCACGCGCTGGCGCATTCCACCGGAGAACTGGTGGGGGAACTGGCGCAGGCGGCGGTCGGCGTCGCCGAGTCCGGCCTCCTTGAGCACCTCGATCGCGCGGCGCTTGACGTCTTTGCGGTTGGTCGCGATGCCGTTGGCGCGGATCGCCTCCTCCACCTGGAAGCCGATGCTCCACACGGGGTTGAGGTTCGCCATCGGGTCCTGGGGAACGAAGCCGATGCTCTTGCCGCGCAGGTTCTCGAGCTGCTTCTGGTTGAACTTCGCGACATCCTCGCCCTCGAAGAGCACTTCGCCGCCGGTGATGATGCCGGCGCCGGGGAGGAGGTTGATGATGGCGTGGGCCGTCGTCGACTTGCCCGACCCGGATTCTCCGACGATCGCGACGGTCTCGCCGGGCATGATCGTGAGATCGACGCCGTTGACCGCGGGAACGATGCCGCGCTGGTTGCGGAATCCGACCTGGAGGTTCTTGAGCTGCAGCAGGGGCGTGCCGGCGGGCACGGCGGTGGGGATGGTCGAGCTCATCGCAGGGCCCTCGCCTTCGGGTCGAGTGCGTCCCGCACGAGTTCGCTCAGCATGATGAAGGCGAAGACCGTGATGGACAGGGCAAGGGACGGGTAGATCAGGGTCTGCGGCGCGGACCGCAGGTCGTTCTGGGCCTGGTTGATGTCATTGCCCCACGACATGACCGAGCCGCCGAGCCCGACGCCGAGGAACGACAGCGACGCCTCGGCGACGATGGCTCCGGCGAGCGAGATCGCCGTGATGGCGATGACGGGCGCGATCGAGTTGGGCAGCACGTGCTTGAGCAGGATCTTGAACCGCGAGACACCGAGGGCCGTGGAGGCCATCACGAAGTCGTTGTTCTTGACCCGCAGGATCTCGGCCCTCAACACACGCGCCGTGGATGGCCACGCGAATATTCCGATGGCGAGCGAGATGCTCCACACGCTCCGATACTGCGAGAGCACCGACATGATGACGACCGCGGCGAGGATGTAGGGGATCGAGAAGAAGATGTCGCCGATGCGCGACAGGAACGAATCGATCCATCCGCCGTAGAAACCGGCGAAGGCGCCGAAGACGAGGCCGAGCACGGTGGTCAGCACGATGACGAGCAGGCCCACCGTCAGCGAGGTCGAGGTGCCGTCGATGATGCGCGCGTAGACGTCGCAGCCCTGCTTCGTGAAGCCGAGCGGGTGGCCGTCGGCCGGGCCGGCGTTGCTGTTCGCGAGGAAGCACTGATCGTTCGGCGGCGTCTGCGTGAACAGGAACGGGAAGAGCGCCACGATCACGACGAGCAGGATCAGCGCGGACGAGATCCAGAACAGCGGGCGACGGCGCAGGTCACGCCACGCGTCGATCCACAGGTTGCTCTTCTTCTCGTCGACCTTGACCGAGTCGACGGCGACGAGCGGCGTCTCTTCGAGGGGCGCGACGTAGTGGTCTGCGGACCGTGCGGGGGTTGCCGCCGATCCGGGAGTTTGATCATTTGACATAGCGGATCCTTGGGTCGAGCAGGCCGTACAGGAGGTCGACGACGAGGTTCACGACCAGGTAGAGGAGCGTCATCACGGTGACGAACGACACGACGGTCGGTCCTTCACCCTGCTGGATGGCCCGGAAGAGGGTGTTGCCGACGCCGGGCACGTTGAAGATGCCCTCGGTGATGGTCGCGCCGACGAGCAGCACGCCGAAGTCGGTCGCGAGGAAGGTGACGACGGGGATCAGCGAGTTGCGCAGGATGTGCACCGGCACGATGCGACGGCCGGAGAGGCCCTTGCTGTAGGCGGTGCGCACGAAGTCGAGTCCGGCGGTCTCGATGACCGACGACCGGGTGAGGCGCACGATCTGCGCGAAGCTCACGCTCGCCAGCACGAGGGCCGGCAGGATCAGGTCTTGGATGGGCGCGCCCGCGCCGACCGTGGTGCGCGCGAGGCCGAGCTGCACGCCGAAGACGTACTGGGCGACGAACGCGATGACGAAGATCGGCAGCGAGATCAGGATGAGGCTGACCACGAGTGCGCTCGAGTCGAACAGCTTGCCCTTGCGCAGCCCCGAGACGAGACCGACGAGGATGCCGGCCACCGACTGGAAGATGAGCGCGAGGATCGCGAGCCGCGCCGTCACCGGGAAGGTGCGGAGCAGGATGTCGCTGACCTGTTCGCCGTTGAAGGCGACGCCGAGGTTGCCCTGGAACAGGCCGCCGATGTACAGGAAATACTGCACGATGAACGGCTGGTCGAGGTGGTACTGGGCGCGCAGCTGCGCGACGAGCGCCGGGCTCGGCGCCTTGTCTCCGAAGAGGGCGACGATGGGGTCGCCCGGCATGGCGAAGACCATGAAGTAGATGAGGAACGTGGTTCCGAAGAAGACGGGGATCGCCTGGAGGATCCGCCTGAGTATGTAGCCGGTCATGAGGCGTCGTTGCCTTCCCGGCAGGTATTTCTGAACATGGAGAAAGTGAAACCTATCTGCGAGCGAGCCACGAACTCACCAGATTACCGCGTGGCAGGCCAGCCATGGGTCGGGGGTGGCTGCCATAAGGCAACCACCCCCGACTGGGTATTGGATGAACTACTTCTTGGTGATCTCGTAGTACAGCGGAACCGAGTTCCATCCGAACTTGACGTTGGAGACGGACTTGCCGAATCCACCGGTCACGTTCGCGTACCAGAGCGGCGTGGCCGGGAGGTCCTCGAGGAGGACTTCCTGGGCGGACTGGAAGTCCTTGTTCGCGGCATCCAGGTCGGACTCTGCAGCACCGGCGTCGAGCAGCTTGTCGAACTCGGGGTTCGAGTAGTCACCGTCGTTGGAGCTGGCGTTGGTCGAGTACAGCGGGTCGAGGAAGTTGTACAGACCGGGGTAGTCGGCCTGCCATCCGGTGCGGAACGCCGTGGTGATGGTGCGGTCGGTGATCAGCGTGCGTGCTTCCTTGAACGTGGGGTACGGCGCGCCTGCGGCGTCGATTCCGAGCACGTTCTTGATGCTGTTGCTCACCGCGTCGACCCAGCCCTGGTGGCCGCCGTCTGCGTTGTAGGCGATGCTGAAGGTCCCGCTCCACGGCGAGATCTTGTCGGCTTCGGCCCACAGCTTCTTGGCTTCCTTCTCGTTGAACTCGAGCACGTCGGCGCCCTTGAGCTTGTCCGAGTATCCGTCGATCACCGGGGAGGTGAAGTCGGTGGCCGGGGTGCGGGTTCCCTCGAAGATCACCTTGGTGATTTCCTCGCGGTTGATCGCCATCGAGATTGCCTTGCGGCGCAGCTGGCCCTCTTCGCCACCGAAGTGCTCGAGGCGCTCCGGAATGGTGAACGACTGGAAGACTGCGGCCGCCTGGTTGATGGCGCGGTCGCCGAGGTCGGACTCGAAGGTCGAGTACGCGCTGTCGGGGATGGCGTCGAGCACGTCGAGGTTGTCGGCGAGCAGGTCGTTGTACGCACCGGTGGTGTCGAGGTAGAACTTGATGGTCAGGCCACCGTTCTGTGCCTTACGTCCGCCGTCGTAGTCCTTGTTCGCGACGAGCTTGATCTGCTCGTTGTGGCTCCACGCGCCTTCGCCGTCGAGCTTGTAGGGACCGTTGCCGATCGGGTTCTGTCCGTAGGCCTCGAGGTCGTCCCACGCCGCTGCGGGCAGCGGGTAGTACGCCGAGTAGCCGAGGCGCAGCGGGTAGTCCGAACGGGCTTCCTTCAGCTTGATCGTGAAGGTGGTGTCGTCGACGACGGTCAGGCCGGTGAGCGGGCTGTCGGTCTCGTCGCTGAAGCCCTCGATGTCAGCGAACCAGCTCTGGTTCAGCTGTCCGTTGGAGAGCAGTGCGCCGTACTGCCACGCCTTGACGAAGCTCTCGGAGTCGACCGGGTCGCCGTTCGTGAAGGTGAGGTCGGGCTTGATCTTGATGGTGAAGGTCGTGGAGTCGTCGGTCTCGATCGAGTCGGCGACGTCGTTGACGGGCTTGCCGTCGGCGTCGTAGTAGACGAGGCCCGCGTAGATGGCGTCGAGGATCTTGCCGCCGCCGACCTCGTTGGTGTTCGTGGGGATCAGCGGGTTCTGCGGCTCCGAGCCGTTCGCCGTGATCACTGCCGAGCTGTTGTTGCTCGCAGCCGGGGTGGACTCACCCGCGCAGCCGGACAGCGCGAGTGCGCTGGCGACGGCCACCGCTACTGCGGTGACTCCAATGGACCGAATTTTCAATTTTCCTCCTGTGCGAGATGTGCAAACGGCATAACGAATCGCTGCGAATTGCCGTATTGGATAGATGTACCCTAAATCGGGGTTTGCCCACGGGCAAACCGGAGACTCCAAACGTTACACGCTGGTAACTCATTCTCCACATTCTTGCGTAAAGCACACCTTTCCTGCGTCTGATGGGGTCAAATTGCCGCTTTCTTGCGGCGACCCCCGTGGACGCCTCCGTACCCCGATATCCCGGCGGCGTACTATCGGGGAATGACCCACCCCGTGCGCGCCGAGAGCGCGCTGTCGCCCGACGCTCCGGAGTCGCGGGGTCGGATACGCGCGGAGATCGCGATCGTGCTCGGGCTGTCGCTCGGGGCCTCGGCCGTCTACTCGGTCGTGTCGATAGTGAACCGGCTCACTCTCCCCCAGGCCCTCGGCGACCAGAAGGCGACGCTCAACAATTCGCTGAGCACGCGCCCCGCCTTCGACCTCGTCTACCAGGTGCTCGGCGTCGCCTCCGACCTGGTGCCGGTCGCGCTCGTCGTCTTCCTGCTCTGGAACTCGACTCGCCCGCACCTCGGGCGGCTCGGCATCGACTCGTCGCGGCCGTGGCGCGACGGGCTGGGCGGCCTCGCGCTCGTGGCGGCGATCGGCATCCCCGGCCTCGGCGTCTACCTCGGAGGCAGGGCGCTCGGCATCTCGGTCGACGTCGTGCCCACCGCGCTCGACGCCTACTGGTGGACCGTGCCCGTGCTGATCCTCTCCGCGCTCCGGGCAGCGCTCACCGAGGAGATCATCGTCGTCGGCTACCTGTTCTCCCGGCTCGGCGACCTCGGCTGGGGGCGCTGGAAGACCATCGTCGGCGCGGCGGTCTTGCGCGGCAGCTACCACCTCTACCAGGGCTTCGGCGCATTCGTCGGCAATCTCGCGATGGGCATCGCGTTCGGCTGGCTGTACACCCGGTTCGGACGCCTGCTGCCCCTCGTGGTCGCGCATTTCCTGTTGGATGCAGCGATCTTCGTCGGGTACCCGTGGGCGGCCGCGACCTTCCCCGAGCTGTTCGGAAGCTCCAAGTAGACCCACCGTCCCCACCGTCGAGAGTTGCTCGACACGGGTTGACACTCTTTCGGGGGTCATCCAAGGTTGACTCAGCACACGCTGGAGTGTGCCGCGCTTCGGCGCAGATGGACGACAAGGGGAACCCATGAGCAACGACGCTCCCGGTGCCGCCACGAGCGACCGGGCTACCGATTTCGAACAAGCCGAACGATCCGAGCCCTTCCAGCGACTGAAGAGGTCGCACCGCAGCTTCGTCTTCCCGCTGGGCGTGGCGTTCCTCGTCTGGTACTTCGCCTACGTGCTGCTCGCAGACTATGCCCACGACGTCATGGCGACGCCCGTGATCGGCAATGTCAACGTCGGGCTGCTGCTCGGTCTCGGCCAGTTCGTCACGACGTTCGCGATCACGACCTGGTACGTGTCGTACTCGAACCGCAGGCTCGATCCGCTCGCCGACGAGATCCGCGCCGATCTCGCCGCGGGAGGACACGCGGAAGGCGGCATCCGATGACCGGCTTCTTCGTCGCAGCGGCGACCGAGTCGACCGACGTCGGCGAACCGATCCTGAACATCGCGGTCTTCGCGGGGTTCGTAGCGATCACCCTCGTGGTCGTGCTGCGCGCGAGCCGCAACAACAAGACGGCCGCCGACTACTACGCGGCCGGCCGCTCGTTCACCGGCCCGCAGAACGGCACCGCGATCGCCGGGGACTACCTCTCGGCCGCGTCGTTCCTCGGCATCTGCGGCGCGATCGCGGTGAACGGCTACGACGGGTTCCTCTATTCGATCGGCTTCCTGGTGGCGTGGCTCGTCGCGTTGCTGTTCGTCGCCGAGCTCATGCGCAACACCGGCAAGTTCACGATGGCCGACGTGCTGTCGTTCCGGCTCAAGCAGCGCCCCGTGCGACTCGCCGCCGCCACGACCACCCTGGCGGTCTGCTTCTTCTACCTGCTCGCGCAGATGGCGGGGGCGGGCGGGCTCGTGTCGCTGCTGCTCGGCATCGACGACCGGGTCGGCCAGTCGATCGTCGTCGCCGTGGTCGGCGCCCTCATGATCGTCTACGTGCTCATCGGCGGCATGAAGGGCACCACCTGGGTGCAGATCATCAAGGCGGCCCTGCTCATCGCGGGCGCGTTCATCATGACCGTGTGGGTGCTGGCCATCTACGGGTTCAACCTGTCCGGCCTGCTCGGCGCCGCTGCCGACAAGGGCGGCGACGCTGTGCTCAGCCCGGGGCTGCAGTACGGGCTCACCGGGCTGTCGCGGCTCGACTTCGTGTCGCTCGCCCTCGCGCTCGTGCTCGGAACGGCCGGCCTGCCGCACGTGCTCATGCGGTTCTACACGGTGCCGACCGCGCGCGAGGCCCGTCGGTCAGTGGTGTGGGCGATCTGGCTCATCGGGGTCTTCTACCTGTTCACCCTCGTGCTCGGCTACGGAGCGGGAGCGCTCATCGGCAAGGACACCATCCTCGCGGCCCCCGGCGGCGTGAATTCCGCCGCGCCGTTGCTCGCCTTTGAGCTCGGCGGGCCGATCCTCTTGGGCCTGATCTCCGCGGTGGCGTTCGCGACGATCCTCGCCGTCGTCGCGGGCCTCACCATCACGGCGGCCACCTCGTTCGCGCACGACGTGTACGCGAGCGTGGTGAAGAAGGGCAAGGCCGAACCCGGCACGGAGGTGCGGGTGGCCCGCATCACCGTCGTGGTCATCGGACTGCTGGCCATCGCGGGTGGCATCGGCGTGCAGGGCCAGAACGTGGCGTTCCTCGTGGCGCTCGCGTTCGCGGTGGCGGCGTCGGCGAACCTGCCGACGATCCTCTACTCGCTCTACTGGAAGCGCTTCACCACCCGCGGTGCGCTCTGGAGCATGTACGGCGGGCTCGGCTCGGCGATCCTGCTGATCGCCTTCTCCCCCGTGGTGTCGGGCGCGGAGACGTCGATGATCCAGGGCGTCGATTTCCACTGGTTCCCGCTCACCAACCCCGGCATCGTGTCGATACCGCTCGGGTTCGTGCTCGGCTGGCTGGGCACCATCACGAGCCGCACGCCCGAGAACCCGACGATCGCGGCCGAGATGGAGGTGCGGTCGCTCACGGGCTACGGCGCCGAGGAGGCCACAAACGCGGTGGAGCGATAGGCAAACGTGCCAGCGTTTGCGCGACCCCAGCGCCGACCGAGCCTGCGAGGGAGGGCTCGGTCGGCACCGGCAGCTGGCCTACGCCTCGAATGCCTCGGGCGGCGGGCAGTTGCAGAACAGGTTGCGGTCGCCCCAGGCCTGGTCGATGCGGCGCACCGGTGGCCAGTATTTGCCGCTCACGAGCGACTTCAGCGGGTAGACGGCGGTCTCGCGCGAGTACGGGTGCTCCCACTCCCCCACGATCACGCTCTCGGCGGTGTGCGGGGCGTTGTGCAGCGGGTTGTCGTCGGCGCTCCACGAGCCGCCGGCGAGGGCGTCGGCCTCGGCCTTGATCGCGATCATCGCGTCGATGAAGCGGTCGATCTCGGCGAGGTCTTCGCTCTCGGTCGGTTCGACCATGAGCGTGCCGACCACGGGGAACGACATCGTCGGTGCGTGGAACCCGTAGTCGACGAGGCGCTTAGCCACCTCGTCGTTGGAGATGCCGGTCGACTCCTTGAGCGGGCGCAGGTCGAGGATGCACTCGTGCGCGACGAGCCCGTTGTCGCCCGCGTAGAGCACGGGGAAATGGTCGCGCAGGCGCACGGCCACGTAGTTCGCGGCGAGCACGGCCGCCCCCGTGGCCTCTTTCAGGCCGGCCGATCCCATCATGCGCACGTACGCCCAGGAGATGGGCAGGATGCTGGGACTGCCGAACGGCGCGGCGCTCACGATGTTGGCGTGGTCGATGCCGTCGACCGATCCGGACGACGGGCCCTCGCGGTGCGCGACGGTGTCGCGCTGCGCCATCGGATGGCCGGGCAGATAGGGCGCGAGGTGCGCCTTGGCCGCCACGGGTCCGACGCCGGGGCCGCCGCCGCCGTGCGGGATGCAGAACGTCTTGTGCAGGTTGAGGTGCGAAACGTCGCCGCCGAAGTCGCCGAAACGGGCGTAGCCGAGCAGGGCGTTGAGGTTCGCGCCGTCGACGTACACCTGGCCGCCGGCCTCGTGCACGGCGTCGGTGATCTGCCGGATCTCGTGCTCGTAGACGCCGTGCGTCGAGGGGTAGGTGATCATGAGCGCCGAGAGCTCGTGCGCGTGGTCGGCGATCTTGGCTCGGAGGTCCGTGACATCCACGTTGCCGAGTTCGTCGCACGCGACGACCACGACCTTCATCCCGGCGAGCACGGCGCTCGCGGCGTTGGTGCCGTGCGCGCTCGACGGGATGAGGCAGACGGTGCGGCCGGAGTCGCCGTTCGCGCGGTGGTAGCCGCGGATCGCGAGCAAGCCGGCGAGCTCGCCCTGGCTGCCCGCGTTGGGCTGCAGCGACACCGAGTCGTAGCCGGTGACCTCGGCGAGCCAGCTCTGCAGCTGCTCGATGAGGGTGAGGTAGCCCTGCACGTCGGCCTCGGGGGCGAAGGGGTGGATGCCCGCGAACTCGGGCCAGGTCACCGCCTCCATCTCGCTGGCGGCGTTGAGCTTCATCGTGCACGAGCCGAGCGGGATCATGCCGCGGTCGAGCGCGTAGTCCTTGTCGGCGAGGTACTTCAGGTACCGCATCATGCTCGTCTCCGAGCGGTGCGTGTTGAAGACCGAGTGGGTGAGGTAGTCGCTCTTGCGGTCGAGCTCGGTCGGCAGCGAGCCGACGACGGTGTCGTACACCGAGAGGCTGGCCGGCACGGCGTCGAAGACGGTGGCGAGCGCGAGCAGGTCTTGCTCGGTCGTGGTCTCGTCGAGGGCGATCTGCACCGTGTTCTCGTCGACCAGGTAGAGGTTGATGTTCGAGAGGCGGGCGCGCGCGACGGTGGCCTCCGCCGCTCCGGGCACGCTCACGAGCAGCGTGTCGAAGAAGTCGTCGTTCACGACCGCGACCTCGGCGGCGCGCAGCAGGGCGGCGAGCTCGCGGGCCAGCTGGTTGACGCGGCTCGCGATGCGCTTGAGGCCCTGGGGCCCGTGGTACACCGCATACATGCCGGCCATCACGGCGAGCAGTACCTGGGCGGTGCAGATGTTCGACGTGGCCTTCTCGCGGCGGATGTGCTGCTCGCGGGTCTGCAGCGTGAGGCGGTAGGCGGTGTTGCCGACGGCGTCTTTCGACACCCCGACGAGACGGCCGGGAAGCTGGCGCTCCAGTCCCTTGCGCACGGCCATGTAGCCGGCGTGCGGTCCGCCGAAGCCCATCGGCACGCCGAAGCGCTGGCTGGTACCGACGGCGACGTCGGCGCCGAGCTCTCCGGGAGGGGTGAGCAGCGTCATGGCGAGCAGGTCGGCCGCGACGACCGCGAGGCCGCCCGAATCCTTCACCTTCGCGATGACCTTCTCGGGGTTCCAGACGTGGCCGGATGCGCCCGGGTACTGAACGAAGACGCCGAACGCGTCGGGCAGCTCGTCGACCGAGCCGAGGCGCGCGAGGTCGATCTCGGCAAGCTGGATGCCGACGGCGTCTGCACGGTTCGCGAGCAGCGCCTTCGTCTGGGGAAGCGTGTCGGCGTCGACGATGAAGACGTTCGACGCCGATCCGGAGCCGCGGCGCGCGAGCAGCATGCCCTCGACGACCGCGGTGCCCTCGTCGAGCATCGACGCGTTGGCGGTGGTGAGCCCGGTGAGGTCGGCGACCATGGTCTGGAAGTTGATGAGCGCTTCGAGCCGGCCCTGGCTGATCTCGGGCTGGTACGGCGTGTACGCGGTGTACCAGCTCGGGTTCTCGAGCACGTTGCGCTTGATGACGGCCGGGGTGATCGTGTCGTAGTAGCCGAGTCCGATCATCGAGCGGCGCACGAGGTTCCTGTTCGCGAGCGACCGCAGCTCGGCGAGCGACTCGCGCTCGGTCGCGGCCGCCGGGATGACGGAGTTCGCGACCGGGCGCACGTGGATGGACTCGGGGACGGCGGCCGTGACGAGGGCGTCGACCGAGTCGTAGCCGAGGGCGTCGAGCATGCGCGCCTGGGCGTCTGCGGTGGTTCCGATGTGGCGTTCGGCGAAGGTGAAGGGCATCAGTGAGGTCTCTACTCGGCGATCAGGGCGGAGTACTCGTCGAAGCTGAGCAGCGTCGGGAGCGCGGTGAAGTTCACCTTGATGAGCCAGCCGGCTCCGAACGGGTCGCTGTTGACGAGGCTCGGGTCGGCGTCGACGTCGGCGTTCGACTCGACGATGGTGCCGTCGAGGGGTGCGAAGAGCTCGCCGACCGACTTCGTCGACTCGATCTCGCCGACGATGGCGCCGCCGGAGACGACCGCGCCCGCCTTGGGCAGGTCGACGTAGACGACGTCGCCGAGCTTGTCGGCCGCGTAGGCGGTGATGCCGACGGTCGCGGTCTCGCCCTCTACGAGCACCCACTCGTGCTCGGCGGTGTACTTGAGGCTGGTCTGGTCGGTCATTTCTTGTCTCTCTTGTAGAAGGGGAGGTCGACGACGGATGCCGCGATGCGGGTTCCGCGCACGTCGATGTACAACTGGCTACCGGACTCGAGCGCGCTCGGGTCGACGTAGGCCATGGCTATGGGGCGGCCGAGGGTCGGTGAGAGGGCTCCGGATGTCACGGTGCCCACGGTCACGGACGTTGGGGCTTGCCCTTCGACAGGCTCAGGGAGCGTGGAGTCGGCCCCGGGGACGGTGACGACCGAGTAGCCAGCGCGACCGGCGCGCTTTCCCTCGGTGGTGAGGCCGACGAGCACGTGCGATCCCTCGCGGGGTCCGGCCTCGACCGCCGCGCGGCCGACGAAGTCGCCCTCCTTGTTGAGGTTGACCACCCGGCCGAGCCCGGCCTGCACCGGGAAGCTGTCGACGCCGAGCTCGTGGCCGTAGAGCGGCATTCCTGCCTCGAGCCGCAGGGTGTCGCGGCTCGCGAGGCCGGCCGGCACGAGGCCGAACGCCTGGCCGGCGTCGGTGAGGGCCGCCCAGAGGCGAGCCGCGGCATCCGCCTGGATATAGAACTCGAAGCCATCCTCGCCGGTGTAGCCGGTACGGCCGATGAGCAGCGGGAGGCCCTCGAAGAGGGCGTCGGTGCTCCAGTAGTACCTGAGCTCGTCGAGCGGCACGCTCACCTCGGTGATGCCGGCGGCGGCCTTCGCGATCTCACGCGAGTCGGGGCCCTGCACGGCGATCAGCGCGTAGTCGTCGCTGAGGTCGGAGACGAGCACATCGAAGGTCCCGACGCGTTCGGCGAGCGCGGCCACCACGGCATAGCGGTTGCCCGCGTTCGCCACGACGAAGAACGTGTCGTCGGCGAGGCGGTAGACCACGAGGTCGTCGACGATGCCGCCCTCGGGGTTCAGCAGCAGGCTGTACTTCGCCTGCGCGGTCGCGATGGCCGACAGCCGGCCGGCGAGCGCGTAGTCGAGGAAGGCGCCGGCGTCCGGGCCGTCGACGAGGATCTCGGCCATGTGCGAGATGTCGAAGATGCCGGCCGTCGTGCGCACCGCGTGGTGTTCGGCGAGGTCGGAGCCGTAGCTCACCGGCATCTGCCAGCCGGCGAAGTCGGTGAAGCTGGCGCCGCCGTCGACGTGGATCTGGTGGAGCGGCGACGTGCGATCGGTCTCGGGGCGCTGTTCTGGGTCGGTCAAGAGTTCTCCTCGGCGCTGTGCGGGCGGAACTCCCCCTCTGTCATGAACCTGAGAGCTTCGCCGACTGTGGTCAGCTTTCACCGTGGGTGGGGTTGCGTGAACGGTCGCAGGGCGACCGTCGCAAACCTCTTTTCAGAGTGGCCTTCGCTGTGCGGTACTGAACCTGAGAGATTGGCGGGGAGGCTTGCTCCTTCGGTGTCCGCGGCGTGGCCGTGGACTCTCCCGCATGGCGATATGTGCGGCCCGGTTTTCGATTGTGCGCCCAGCCTATCGTGGCCCGTGTTTCGCGCGGGTGACGATTGCCCCCTCCCGTTCGCGAGCCGCCCGGGTTACGGTTGCTGCAAGAGTAAGGAGCGACGCAATGGAGCGTGGTTATCCCCCTGTCACCGTCGACGAATACCTCGCCGCGGTACCGGAAGACCAGAGGTCGGCCCTCGAGAAGATCCGCCGCGTGATCCTCGACGCGGCCGACGGCATAACCGAGCGCATCGGCTACCAGGTGCCGATGTTCGAGTACCACCGTCGGGGGCTGGTGGGCCTCTCGGTCTCGCAGCAGTACTGCTGCCTGCACCTGATGAGCCCGCCGCTCGCCCGCGAGCTCGCCGATGCGCTCGGCGAGGGCGAGCTGGTGGGATGCACGGTGCATTTCACCGCCGACCGCCCACTGAGCGAGTCGACGGTGAGACGCATCGTGCGGATGCGGGTGGCCGAGGTCGACGCGAAGTCCCCGGTCGCGACCGCCCGTTAGCGCTCGGTGACCCGCCCCGCCTCCACGCGCCAGTGGCGGTCGGTGCGCACGTTGTCGAGCATGCGCCGGTCGTGGGTGACGAGCAGCAGGGTGCCCTCGTAGCCCTCGATCGCCTGTTCCAGCTGCTCGATGGCGGCGAGGTCGAGGTGGTTTGTCGGTTCGTCGAGCACCAGCAGATTGATGCCGCGCGCCTGCAGGAGCGCGAGGCCCGCCCGCGTGCGTTCGCCCGGCGAGAGCTCGTCGACCGGCCGGTTCACGTGGTCGGCCCTGAGGCCGAACTTCGCGAGGAGGGTGCGCACCTCGGCGATGGGCCAGTCGGGCACGAGCGCCTCGAACGCGGCGGCGAGCGGCGTCGGGCCGGCGAGCAGCGACCTCGCCTGGTCGATCTCGCCGACCCGCACGCTCGCGCCGAGGCTCGCGGTGCCCTCGTCGGCGGACTGCCGCCCGAGCAGTGCCCGCAGCAGCGTCGACTTGCCGGCGCCGTTCGGTCCGGTGATGCCGATGCGCTCCCCCGCGTTGACCTGTAGCGACACCGGGCCGAGCACGAAGTCGCCCTGGCGGAAGACCGCGTCGGCGAGGGTCGACACGACCGTGCTCGAGCGCGGCGCGGCACCGATGGTGAACTCGAGCTGCCACTCCTTGCGCGGCTCGTCGACCTCTTCGAGCCGCGCGATGCGGCTCTCCATCTGGCGCACCTTCTGCCCCTGCTTCTCGCTCGACTCCATCGACGCCTTGCGTCGGATCTTGTCGTTGTCCGGCGCCTTCTTCATCGCGTTGCGCACGCCCTGGCTCGACCACTCGCGCTGCACGCGCATCCGGCCGACGAGGTCGGCCTTCTTGTCGGCGAACTCGTCGTACTCCTCGCGCTTGTGCCGCCGCGCGGTCTCGCGCTCCTCGAGGTAGGCGTCGTAGCCGCCGCCGAACACGCGGTTGGCGCCCTGGGCGAGGTCGAGCTCGAGCACCCGGGTGACGCACCGGGCGAGGAACTCGCGGTCGTGGCTCACGAGCACGACACCGCCGCGGAGGCCGGTGACGAAGCGCTCGAGCCGCTCGAGGCCGTCGAGGTCGAGGTCGTTCGTCGGCTCGTCGAGCAGAACGATGTCGAACCGGCTGAGCAGCAGCGCGGCGAGCGCGACCCGGGCCGCCTGCCCTCCCGAGAGCGTCGTCATGAGGGCGCCGGGGTCGAGCGCGAGCCCGAGGTCGGCGAGCACTGCGGGCATACGCTCGTCGAGGTCGGCGGCACCGCTCGCGAGCCACCGGTCGAGCGCGGCGGAGTAGACGTCGGCGGGGTCGGCGGCGCTGCCGGTGCCGACGCCCGCGGGGTCGGGATCCGCCAGGGCCGCCGCCGCGGCATCCATCTCGCTCGTCGTCTGGGCGCATCCCGTGCGCCGGGCGATGTAGGCGGCGACCGTCTCGCCGTCGAGGCGCTCGTGCTCTTGCGGGAGCCAGCCGACGAAGGCGTCGGCCGGCGCGAGGCTCACGGTGCCCGCCTGCGGCTCGGCGCTGCCGGCGAGGACGCGCAGCAGGGTCGATTTGCCCGCCCCGTTGACGCCGACGACACCCACGACGTCTCCGGGCGCGACCGTGAGATCGAGCGATTCGAACAGGGTGCGGTGGGCGTAGCCGCTGGCGAGCCCCTTGGCGACGAGCGTTGCGGTCATGGGCTCAAGTTTCCCACCTACTCGCGGGGAGGCTCGTCGTCGTCCGTCAGCTCGTCGTCGTCGTCGACGGGCCAGGAGTCGCCGATCGTCTCGGCCGCGACGCTCGTGAGGTTCGCGATCATCACGAGCAGCTGCTCCATGGTGGTGCAGCGCAGCAGCGCGATCTGGTCGAGCGGACCGAGCGGCGAGATCGCGGCGAGCTGCCACGCCGCCTCGACCGGGTCGTCGGACACCTCGACCGACGCCGCCCAGGGCATGTCGGCGAACTCGCTCGCGAGTGCGAGCGCGCGCCGCACCTCGTGCTCGGCCGTCTCGCGCAGCGGCTGGAGGTGGTCGCTCCAGTGCAGCTCGTCGAGTTCGCGGATCTCGGCCTGCGGGAACGGGTCTTCGCCGCTCCACTCGACGACCTCGATGCGGCGGTCGCCCTGCGCGACCAGCGCGATGAACCCGTCGGCGGCCTCGATCTGGGCGATCTGGGCGACGGTGCCGAACGCGAACCGCTGCTCTCCGCCGCCGACCTCCTGCCCGCGCTCGATGAGCACGACGCCGAATTCCGCGGGTTCGTCCTGCAGGATGCGCGACAGCATCACGATGTAGCGCTCTTCGAAGACGCGCAGGGCGAGCGGCATGTGCGGGAACAGCACGGATCCCAGCGGGAACATCGGCAGAGCGTTCATTGCTCCAGCGAATCACGCCCGACCCCGCGGCGCCACCGCATCGGGCAAAGGTGCCGGATGCGCGTAGCCTGTGTGCGCCGCGACTTTCACGCGAGCAGAACGAAAGGCACCCCCGTGGACTCCACTCTCCTGCGGCACTTCGAGGCCGCCGCCGAAGAGCTGCACTTCGCCCACGCCGCCAAACGCCTCGACGTGCCCCGGTCCTCCCTGCTGCTGTCGATCCGCGCGCTGGAGGACGAACTCGGGTATGCGTTGTTCGACCCGACCGCGTCGACCACCGTGCTCACCCCGGAGGGCGAGGCGTTCCTCGTCGACGCGCAGCGCCAGCTGAAGGCGATGGCGGCGTCGCAGCGCGCCAACGTGGCGGCGCCCGGCGGCAAGGCGAAGGCGTCGAAGGGCAAGGGCCGCGCGCCCGCCGTCAAGGGCGAACGCAAGCCCGGGAAGCGCCGCCAGTCGCGCTGATGCGCGAACTCAGACCGCGTTGAAGTTGTCGCGGAACGTGTTGTCGGGGTCGATGCGCGTCTTGAGCTCGCGCAGCCGCGCGAGCGTCGCGGCCGGGAAGGCGTCGGTGAGCCTCTCCGCGCGCTGGTCGGTGTCGAAGCTCAGGTAGAGCCCGGCGAAGTGGCCGTAGAGACCCTGCCAGAGGCGGTCGAGCGTCTCGGCACTCGACCCCACGGCCGCCACGGCGAAGTTCGCCGACCTGTGGGCGTAGGCCGTGGCATCCGGGTCCACGTCCGACACCGCGCCGCCCACCGACCGGATCTGGAAGAAATGCACGTCGCCGCTCGCGAGCAGCGCCTCGGCGGCGCGCGCGAACTCCGGCGTGATGTGCTCGACGAGCCCGGAGCGCATGAGCGGTTCGCCCCGCCCGTCGTGCGGGGCGTCGCTCGCGTTCGCCATCACGGCCGCGTACGGCGCTATCTGCACCGACTGCTGCAGCAGCGGCGCGAGCTCCGCGAGCGGTTGCAGCCGGTCGAGCACGGTGTCGGGGTCGTCGGAGTCGACCATGGTCATGAGCTGCGCGACGGAGGGTTGCCCGCTGCGCGGGGCGCCCATGATCAGGAAGCTCGTGAGGTCGCGCGGCGCGGCCTCGACCGCCGAGCCCCAGCCCTCGAGGAAACCGGCCGTGTCCGTGGCGTCGAACGCGAGCTGGGCCCAGCCGACCGAGCCGACCTCGTCGGCCTCGAACTCGAACGAGGTGACGATGCCGAAGTTCGCTCCCGCGCCGCGCACCGCCCAGAACAGGTCGGCGTTCTCGTCCGCGCTCGCGGTGACCACGCGGCCGTCGGCGAGCACGACCTCGGCCGAGCGCATGTGGTCGATCGTGAGCCCGTGCTCGCGCGCGAGGAACCCGATGCCGCCGGCCGTGGCGAGGCCGCCGACCCCCACTCCCCCGTAGTCGCCCGAGGTGATGGCCCAGCCGTGGGGCTGGAGCGCGGCCGCGACATCCATCCACCGCGCGCCCGGTTCGAGCCGCACGCGCCGGGTGGACTCGTCGAGCACCTCGATGGCGTTCATCTGCCCGAGGTCGATCACGATGCCGCCGTCGTTCGTCGACCGGCCGCTGATGCCGTGGCCGCCGCTGCGCACGGCGAGCGCCACCGGCTGCCTGCGGGCGAAGGCGAGCGCCTCGACGACCTCGGCCGTGCTGCGCGGTCGCAGCACGAGTCCGGGGGCGCCGCCGCGCATGTACGTCGACCGAACCCCGGCGTATCCTGGGTCGCCCGGTTCGATCGCGACGAGGCCCGGCGGCACGGAGGCGTAGTCGATGCCGTCGCGGCGCAGCGCGACGACCGACGCCCGCTTCGGCACGCTCGAGTCCGTGCCGGCGGCCGAGCGTTCGCGGGCCACGGCCTCGCGCAGCGCCGGGGCGACCTCCTCCGCGAAGCGCTGCATCGCTGCCGGGTCGTCGCCGGCGAGGATGAACGTGGCGACGCCGTCGTCGAGCGCGTACGGCAGCAGTTCGTCGACCCACTGCGCGGCCGGCCCGACGAGGAAGCCGCCGTCGGTCGCGGCGAACCGGCCGCCGACGTTGGCGAGCCGCCGGATCTCGCGCGGGTCGCGGCCCGCGGCGAGCGCGGCGTCGTCGATGACCGCGTTGCCGCGCGCGTACCCGCCCGGTTCGAGGTAGGCGAGAGACGGCAGCCAGCCGTCGCCCTTGCGGCCCGTGAGCCGCAGCATCCGGGGCTTGAGGGCTCCGATCCAGAGCGGTATCTCGTGCGCGGGTGCCGGTCCGCGCTTCGCGCCGTCGAGCCGGTAGTGCTCGCCGTCGAGGCGCAGCGGGGCGCGGTCGCCCGCCGCCCAGATGCCACGGATGACGTCGATGGCCTCGGAGAGCGCGTCGACCGCCTGGCCGGGCGTGAGGTGCCGGCCGCCCATCGCCTCGATCGCGTCCCAGAAGCCGCCCGCGCCGAGGCCGAGGTCGAATCGCCCGCCGGAGAGCAGGTCGAGGCTCGCGGCGGCGCGCGCGGTGACGGCCGGCGGCCGCAGCGGCACGTTGAGCACGTTCGGGGCGATGTGGATGCGGCTGGTCTGGGCGGCCACCCAGCTCATGAGCGTCCAGGTGTCGAGGAACGACGGCTGGTACGGGTGGTCTTGGAAGGTGACGAGGTCGAAGCCGAGCTCTTCGCTGAGCTTCGCGAGCGCCACGGGGGCGTCCGGCCTGCGGTTGGACGGGGTGATGAACGTGCCGAAGCGGAGCGGCAAACCATAGTCGGGCATGGTGTAAGACTGCACCCGTCGCTCGCGGCTGACAAACCTCGGGTAAGCGGCTTACTATGGGTAAGTGACTCACGCTGCCCCCGCCCCCGAGACCGACATCCATCTCATCGACGACGCGGCCTGCCGGCGCTTCCTCTCGTCGGTCGAACTCGTCGGCAAACGCTGGAGCTCGGGCGTGCTGCTCGCGATCGCTCGCGGTGCAACCCGGTTCACCGAGATCGTGGCGACGGTGCCCGGGCTGTCCGACCGCCTGCTCGCGCAGCGGTTGAAAGAACTCGAGGAGTCGGGCCTGGTGCGTCGCGAGGTGATCGCGACCACGCCCGTGCAGATCCGCTATGCACTCACCGAGGCCGGCCTCGACCTGATGCAGTCGCTCCAGCCCCTCGCGGCGTGGGGCCACCGCTGGGGTACCCCGACCTAACCTCTTCCGGCGGACGGCCCGCAGTGCCACGATGATCGGTGGGGAACGACACTGCGAGGAAGCATATGGCGATCATCACCACCCCGTCCCAGGCCGGGACCACGGGACTCACCGCGCGCATCTACGCGCAGGACATCGAGGATCTCGGCTATGTGGCCAGTCACACCAAGGTCTTGGCGCTCGACCCCGAGGCCTACGCCGCGGGCGACGCGCTGCTCGGCACCATCTCGGCCGCGATGGACACGCGCAGGTACGAACTCGTCACCCTCGCCGCGGCGCTCGGCGCCAGATCGCGGCACTGCAGGCTCGCGCACGGCGCGGCCTCGCTCGGCCTGTTCGGCCGTGACGCCCTGCTGCGCATCGCCCGCGACTACGCGACGGCGGGGCTCACCCCCGCCGAGGTCGAGATGATGGCGTTCGCCGAGAAGGTGAGCAGGGCCGCCGATTCGATGACGGATGCCGACAGCCGGCGGCTGCGCGACGCGGGATTCGACGACCGCGCGATCGTCGACATCACGCTCGCCGCGGCCGCCCGCAACTACCTCAGCAGGGCGATCCAGGCCCTCGCGATCCCCCTCGACCCGTCTCCGCTCGACGAGGAGCTGCAGCGGGCCCTGCTCGAGGGAACCGCACCGGACGGAGGCGACGACGACGCTTTCCGAGCGCCGCTCGACCGCGCCCACGAGCACGCCCTGGCGTGGCTGGACTCCCTCCCCACCCGGCGCGTCGCCCCCGCCCGCACCGCCGACGAGATCGTGGCCGAGATCGACACCCCTCTGCCCGCGCATGGGGCGGATGCCGCGGCCGTCGTCGACCGTCTCGCCGCGTTCGCCGAGCCCGGCCTGATGGCGATCGGGTCGGGCCGGTTCTTCGGCTGGGTCATGGGCGGCACGCTGCCTGCGGCCCTGGCCGCCGACTGGATGGTGAGCGCGTGGGACCAGAACGCCGCCATGCGCTTCGCCACGCCGGCCACCGCGGCGATCGAACAGGTGACGGGCCGCTGGATCCTGGAGTTGCTTGGCCTGCCCGCCGGAAGTGCGGTCGGCTTCACGACGGGCGCCACGACCGCGAACTTCGTCGGCCTCGCGGCGGGGCGCGCGGCCGTGCTCGCCGCCGCCGGGTGGGACCTCGATACCGACGGGCTCACCGGGTCGCCGCGCATCACCGTGCTGGTCGGCGAGGAGCGGCACGCCTCGGTCGACCTCGCCCTGCGGTACCTCGGTCTCGGCGCGCCGGTGACGGTGGCCGCCGACGACGAGGGGCGCATCCGGCCCGACGCGCTCGTCGCCGCCCTCGAGGCGACCGCCGGCCCGGCGATCGTCTGCCTCCAGGCGGGCAACCTGCATTCCGGGGCGTTCGACCCCATGGCGGAGTCGATCGCCGCCGCCCACGCGCACGGTGCATGGGTTCACGTCGACGGCGCGTTCGGGCTGTGGGCGGCGGCGAGCCCGGCCTTCGCCGACCGGGTGCGCGGTCTCGCCGACGCCGACTCGTGGGCGACCGACGCGCACAAGACCCTCAACGTGCCGTACGACTGCGGCGTCGCCATCGTGGCGCGACCCGAGGCGGTGCGCGACGTGTTCGGGCTGCACACGAGCTACATCATCCACGACGACCTCGCGCCGGCCGACCCCTACGAGAAAGTGCCGGAGATGTCGCGGCGGGCACGCGAACTGCCGGTCTGGGCTGCGCTCGCGTCGCTCGGCCGCTCGGGGGCGGTCGAGCTGATCGACCGGCTCGCGGAGAACGCCCGACGGTTGGCCGACGGGCTCGCCGCGCTGCCGGGCGTCGAGGTGCTCAACGAGGTCGTGTTCACCCAGGTGTGCGTGAGCTTCGGGTCCGACGAGCGCACTCGCCGTGTCGGCGGACGCCTGATGGCGGGCGGCGAGGTGTGGATGTCGGGTTCGCGCTGGCGCGGGCGCGACATCCTGCGCATCTCGGTGAGCAACTGGACCACGGGGCCGCGCGACGTGGAGCGGTCGGTCGCCGCGGTCGCACGCGCTCTCGAGGCCGAGGCCTAGCCGGCTCGCCTAGGCCACGTACCGCTTCTCGATCTCGGCGAAGAAGGCGGAGGCGAGCGCCGTGAAATCCTGCTCGTCGAGCGCGATGGAGTCGCCCTCCGCGAGGTGCAGCACCGTTTTCGCGACGTCGAACCGGATGGTCGGGTCGGCGAGCATGCGGTCGCCGCCGAGCACGGATGCCGCGATCACCCGCACCTCGTTCGCCGGGTTGCCGTCTTTGCCCTCGGCGGCCCGCAGCCGGTTCGCGAAGCAGCCGTCGAGCACGACGACCTGGGTGGCGAAGAACACGGGGTAGAACTCGCCGAACGCCCGTTCCAGCGGCCCGACCTCCGGGCCGGCGAGGTCGCGCGCCGCCGAGGCGAGCGCCCGGTACTTCGCCAGGCGCTCGTCGACCCGGGCGCGGCACTCGTCGACGTACTCCTGCGTGTAGTTCTTCACCGCCAACATGGCTGGGATTCTAGCGCGGGATCAGGCCGCGACGGCAGGGGCGATCTGCATCGCGGCGGCCGTGAGCTCGACGGAGCGCAGGCGGTCGTCGAGGGCGGATGACGCGTGCGCGATGATCAGTTCGTCGGCACCGGTCTCGGCGGCGAACGCCTCGAGGTAGTCGCGTACCTCGCCCGGGTCGCCCGCGGCGGTGTACTTCATCATGTTCGCGAGCTGGGCACCCTGCGGGGTGGTGAGGAAGTCGTCGATCTGCGCGTCGGTGTAGTCGGGCGCATTCGCCCCACGCGCGATCATCATGCGCACGCGTGCCCGGCGCACCGTGATGGCCTGCGCCGTGGCATCCGCGGAGTCCTCGGCGGCGATCACGTTGAGGGCGACGATGAGGTGGGGCGCGGCGAGCTGCGCCGACGGGCGGAAGTCGCGGCGGTAGACCGCGATGGCGTCGTGGAGGGCGTCGGGCGCGAAGTGCGAGGCGAAGGCGTAGGGCAGGCCGAGGGCGGCGGCGAGCTGCGCGCCGAACAGGCTCGAACCGAGGATGTACAGCGGCACGTTCGTTCCGGCACCGGGCACCGCCTGAACGCCCGGGATCACCGAGTCGCCGGTGAGGTAGCCCTGCAGCTCTACGACGTCCTGCGGGAACGAGTCGGCCGACATCGGGTCGCGGCGCAGGGCGCGCATGGTGTTCTGGTCGCTGCCCGGCGCGCGCCCGAGACCGAGGTCGATGCGGTCGGGGTAGAGCGTGGCGAGGGTGCCGAACTGCTCCGCGATCGTCAGCGGCGCGTGGTTCGGCAGCATGACCCCGCCCGAGCCGAGTCGGATGGTCGAGGTGTGCGCGGCGACGTGGCCGATGAGCACGCTCGTGGCCGACGACGCGATGCTCGGCATGTTGTGGTGCTCGGCATACCAGACCCGCGTGTAGCCGCTGCGCTCGGCCGTCTGCGCGAGGGCGACACTGCCGGCGAAGCTCTCGCGGGCGGTCGTTCCGGGTGCGATGGGGGCGAGGTCGAGGAGCGAGAGTGGGATGGTCATACAGGATGCAACGCTCGGCGCCGCGATTCCTTCCCGCGACCCCCGCCGACGGGAGCCCGGGCGATTCCCCGCCGCGGATTCCCGGCCGGGCGGGCGTAGCCTGTGGGGATGACGACAACGCTTGCCAGACTCGAGAAGAAGGCCCCGGCCTCGGTACCCCGCACGATCGGGCGGATCGGACTCGGCGCCATCCTCGTGATGGCGGGCATCTCCCACCTCACCTTCGCCCGCGACGATTTCCAGGCCCAGGTGCCCACGTGGCTTCCCCTCGACAAGGACTTCGTCGTGCTCGCGTCCGGCGCGGTCGAGATCACCCTCGGCAGCGCGCTCGTAGCCCTGCCCAAGCACCGGGTGGCGGTCGGATTCGTCGTCGCGGCGTTCTTCATCGCGATCTTCCCCGGCAACATCTCGCAGCTGCTCACCCGCACCGACGCGTTCGGGCTCGACAGCGACGCCAAGCGCGGCTTCCGGTTGATCTTCCAGCCGCTGCTCGTGATCTGGGCGCTGTGGTCGACCGGCGCGTGGAAGGCCTGGCGCAGCAGCCGGCGCTAGGCCCCCACGGTCAGGTCGCGGCTCGACAGCATCTCGCTCGCGTCGACCAGGGTGCCGTCGGAACGGAAGGCCTCGATCAGCTCCACGATCAGCGACCGCACCTTCTTCGCGTGGAACGTGCCCTGCACCAGGCTCACGCTCACCCGCACGCCGCCGGCCGTCGGCGTCGTCCACGTGGCGATCTCGGCCCACCCGTCGGGCTTGCCCAGCACCCGCAGCACGAGGCCGAGGCTCAGCGCGTCGGAGACGAACTCGGCACCGGGCGAACCGAAGCGGTAACGGGTGACACCGTCGGCGCCGACGTCGTGTCTCTTGTAGTCGTGGCGGAGCATCGCCGCGTCGACCACGGACCGCACGGCGGCATCGTCGGCCGCGACGTCGATCCAGCGCGCCGGCAGGTTCTCCGCCGCAGAACTAGCCCGGCCAGCGGCTGCCATTGGCCTTCTCCGCCCTGTCGTAGGCCTGCGCGGCCGAGTCGAGCCCGGTCGAGATCGATTCGAGGATCGTCGACATGCGTTCGAACGCCGCGTCCCACTTCGCGTGGGCGGCCGTGTAGGCCTCGTTCGCTGCACCCGTCCACTGCGCGCTCAGCGTCGCGGACGTCGAGGTCAGCCCCGCGAGTTCGCCCGCGATGGCCGCGCGCGCCTCGGCGAGGGTGCGCGACGATTCGGTGAGCGCCTCTTTGTCGAATTTGAGAAAGTCAGCGTCGGCCATCCCACTCCTCCGTCCGGATCCGTAGCTCTTCCATGCGAGCGGCGAGCTCGCGCTGCATCTGGTTCATCTGGGTGATCGGGTCGTCGGGGATGTCCTCGTCCTCCTCCTCGATCACGAGTTCCTCGTGCACCTCGGCCAGCCGCTCCTGCGACCGCGCACGCAGCGTGCGCGCCGCCGTGGAGTCGTCGGCGCCCGACATGACGTCGTCGAGGGTGGTGTCGCCGAGGTCGATGCGCTGCTGGACGCGCATCCACTCGACTCCGAGCTTGCCCGTGCGCGCGTCGGTGGCGAACTCGGCTTCGCGCTTCGCGTCATCCGGAGCGCTTTCGGCGAGCGCCTCGTCGATCTCGGCCTGCACCGCCGCGATCGCCGCGAGGGTGGCCTGGGCCTTCAGCCGGGCTTCGGTGTCGTCTCCGAACGTCATGCCGTGACCGCCCGTCCGGCGCCGCGCACCACGTACTCCGCGAGGTCTTCGACGATGAACGCCGCGTCGACGAGCTTGCCGCGCGCGGAGATGAAGTCGCTGATCGCGTCGACGATGAGGTTGATGAGCGTGTAGATGCGCTTGACCCACGTGAAGATCTCGGTGATCAGAATGCCGGCCTCCGCGACCATGGCCACCCAGCCGACGACGGGCACCGCGGCCTCGGCGGCCATACGCAGCAGTTTGACGCTGATGGCCTTGAGGGCGGCGCCGATGCCGGCGGCCGCGAGCCGCGAGGCCGTCGCGACGGTTCCGACGAGACCCGACACGTAGTCGGTGGCGTAGCTGAGGCCGGCGATCGCGGCGCCCATGGCGGCCATCGCGGCGCGGAACAGCTCGGCCGTCTCGCCCTTCCACGACATCGTCATGCCGGGCAGCCCGGTGTAGTTGCTGCCCATCTCGGTGAGCGCCTTGCCGAGGTGGCCCCAGCCGATGGACGCCTTGTCGATCTCTTCCCAGTTGCCGGCGAGCGGCTTCATGATGACGTCTTCGAGCAGGCTGTAGCCGAAGAGCTTCTCGAACACCCAGTCGATGCCGCCGAGGAGGGGGCCGGCCGACCAGCGCAAGCTGTCCATCTCGCTCGTCATGCTCACGGGGGCGACCAGGTACGACGAGGCGTCGGACCGCTCGGACACCGAGGACGATCCCGACCTCCAGCCCTCGCCGAGGGCGACGCCGCCGTTGTAGAGGTCGCCGACCACTCCGCCCGCCTCGCCGGGGAGACCCGCGACCTGGGCGAAGGCCGACGGCTCGCCCGCGCCGTACGACGAGTCGGCGCCCGAACCCGCGGCACCCAGGGTCGGCGTCGACCCTCCCGGGTTCGCGAACGGCACCGAGCCCGCGCCGAGCTGGCCGAGGATCGTGTTGAAGATCTCGTGCCCCTCGCGGTCGGAGGCGATGTAGGCGGTGCGGCACGCTTCGACGGCGTCGGCCGCGCCCGTGCCGAGGTTGCCCACGAGCCCGAACGCCCGGTCGCCGAGTTCGACGGCGACCATGTTGAGCGGGTGGAAGAGCCGCAGGATAGCGCCCATGTCACCCGACGAGAGCGAGCATTCCGCCCGCACGTACGTCTTCATCGCCGCCGCGTGTACTTCGCCCTGCCGCCGCAGCAGCTGCGACGTGAGCGCGAGTTGGCCGTAGTCGACCTCGGTCATACCTGTTCCCCCAAGACTTCGAAATGACGGAGTGCTACTGGCACTTTAGCCCGAGGACCTCACGAGGCGCGAAGCTCGATCTCCCCGGGCCGCGCCGCGTCGAACACCAGGTGGCGGTTCGCGATCTTGTCGGTGAAGAACCGGTCGTGGCTCACGACCACGACCGCGCCCGGGAAGTGCACGAGCGCACGCTCCATCACCTGGGTGCTCGCCATGTCGAGGTGGTTGGTCGGTTCGTCGAGGAGGAGCACGGATGCACCGGACAGCAGGCACTGCGCCATGGCGACGCGCGCCCGCTGTCCGCCAGACAGGGTGCCGATGCGGCTCTTCAGGTCGGCCTCGGAGAACTGGAACATCGACAGGAACCGGCCCACCGACTTCTTCGTGGCCGTGAGCGCGAGGCTGTCGGGCATCGCGTTGACGGCGTGGGTGACGGTGTCGGAGTCGTCGAGTTCGGCGAGCACCTGGTTGTACGACACGATCTTGGCGCCCGCGGCCCAGTCGGCGCGGCCGTGGTCGGCCTTCTCTTCGCCGGTGAGCACGCGCAGCAGCGTGGTCTTGCCGCTGCCGTTCGAGCCGAGCACGACGATGCGGTGGCCGCGTCGGATCTCGAAGGTGAGGTCGGTGAACAGGTTCTTGTCGCCGTAGCTCTTGCTCAGCGACTCGACCCGGCAGAGCACGTCCTTCACGTGCAGCCCGCCGTAGATCTCGGTGATGATCTGGTCGACCGGGCGCGGGGCGCGCGACTTCTTGATGTTCGACAGCTGCTTGTCGAGCCCCTTGCTCGCGGCCTTGGCCGCCTCGCGCCGGTCGGAGATGCCCTCGGCCTCGAACGCGAGCAGCTCGGATTCGTGCTGGAACTGTGCCTCGAGCGTCTTGAGCCTGAACTGCTTCTGCACGACGTACTCGCCGAAGTTGCCCGGGTACTCGTGCAGGTGGAAGTTCTCGACCTCGATGATGCGCGTGACGACCTGGTCGAGGAAGCGCCGGTCGTGCGACACGATGATGGCCGCGCCGCGGAAGTCGCGGAACCACGCTTCGAGCCACTCGACGCCCGCGACATCCAGGTAGTTGGTCGGTTCGTCGAGCAGCAGCACGTCGGGCTGTTCGAGCACGATCTTCGCGAGGGCCGCCCGGTTGCGCCAACCGCCCGAGAGGTCGTCGATGGGGCAGACCCGGTGCGCCTGGGTGAAGCCGAGGGTGGTGAGGGCGGTGTCGATTCGGCGGGTGTAGTCCCAGCCGTCGAGGCGGTCCATCTCCTCGAACAGCTCGGACTGCCGCAGGATGAGCGCGTCGAGGTCGGCGCCCGGGTCGGCCGCGATGGTCGCGTCGATCTGCGCGAGCTCGGCCTCGGCCGCCTTGATCTCGACGAAGAGCGCGTCCAAGACCTCGGTGATGGATGACGCGCCGTTGAGCTCGGAGAACTGCGAGAAGTAGCCCAGCTTGAGGCCGTCCTCGACCGTGACGGTGCCGGAGTCGGCGCTCACCTGTTCGAGCACGAGCTTGAGCAGTGTCGACTTGCCCGAACCGTTGCGCCCGATGAGTCCGACGCGGTCGCCCGTCTCGAGGCGGAAGAACGCCTCCCGGAGGACGGGCCTGTTCTCGAAGCGCACCTCGACGTCGTTCAGTCTGATCAGGCTCATGCGGTCCTCTCGAGGGTGATGCGCTTCGACAGGCTCAGCGACCTTCAGGTTACCCGGGCCGCACGATGCCCGCGGCCTACCCCGCGGCCTTGCGGATCAGCTCGGCGATCGCAGCCTCGTCGGCCTCGGTCAGTTCGATGATGGCGTACGCGGTCGGCCACATCGTGCCGTCGTCGAGCTGTGCGGGGTCGTTGAAGCCGAGGGTGGCGTAGCGGGTCTTGAACTTGCCCGACGCCTGGAAGAACACGACCGTCTTACCGTCTCTGGCGTAGGCGGGCATGCCGTACCAGGTCTTCGGGGCGAGCCCCGGCGCCGTGGTCGTGATGATCTCGTGCAGCCGCTCGGCGATGACGCGGTCGCTGCCGTCGAGTTCGGCGATCTTCTCGAGCACGACGGCGGTGTCGGCCTCCGCGCTGTTACGCAGCTTCTCTGCCTTCACCTCGGCGGCGCGTTCTTTCATCGCGGCCTTCTCCTCGGCGCTGAACGATGCGGACGCCTTGCCCGTGCTCTTCTTCGTGTCGGCCATGTGCGGTTTCTCCTCTGTGAGACGCGTGTGAGGACAGCTTGCCATGCGGGCCGCCGCACCGGAGCGGGTTTCGCGCAACCGAGCCGGCCGCGGCGGGCTCAGTTGCCCGAAAGCGCCTCGTCTATGTCGCGCAGGTCGAGCACGAACCGGTAGCGCACGTCGTTGCGGGCGAGCCGGTCGAGGGCGACCGCGACGTCGCCGGCGGGCACGACCTCCACGTCGGCGACGATGCCGTGCTCGCCGCAGAAGTCGAGCAGCTCCTGGGTGTGACGGTGGCCGCCGCTGCCGGCCGAGCCGAGACGCTTGCGGCCGACGAGCAGGTCGAGCGTCTGCACGGTCACCGGCCCGAGGTACCCGATCGAGTAGAGGATTCCGTCGAGGTCGAGCACGCCGAGATACGGCGCGAGGTCGTGGTCGACGGCGACGGTGTCGATCAGCACGTCGAAGTGGCCGCGCTCGGCCGCCATGGCGTCGGCGTCGGTCGAGATGACTGCGGCACGCGCGCCCAGAGCGGCCGCGTCGGCTGCCTTCGCCGGCGTGGTGGTGAAGACCGTGACATCCGCCCCCAGGGCACTGGCGAGGCGCACCGCGAGGTGTCCGAGTCCGCCGAGCCCGACGACACCGACCCGCGTGCCCGGTCCGACGCTCGCGGCGCGCAGCGGCTCCCACACGGTGATGCCCGCGCACATGAGCGGCGCGACGGCGGCCGGGTCGAGCTTGTCGGGCCGGTGGTAGACGAAGCGCTGCTGCACGACGTAGCGGCCGGAGTAGGCGCCGAGGGTGGGCGAGCCGTCGACGCGGTCGGTGCCGCCGTACGTCAGGGTCGGGAAGCTCTCGCAGAAGTTCTCCTGCCCGGCGAGGCACATGCGGCACTCGCCGCACGAATCGACGATGTTGCCGACCGCGACCGCGTCTCCGACCGAGAATGCGGTGACGTCCTCCCCCACGGCCACCACCTCCCCCACGAACTCGTGACCGGGCACGAGCGGGAAGCCCGTCTCGGCGCCGAGGGCGTGCAGGTCGGAGTGGCAGACGCCGCAGAAAGTGACGCGCACGTCGACGTCGTCGGCGCGCAGTGCGCGGCGTTCGATCGTGGTCGGTTCGAGTGGCTCGCCGGGGCCGGCGGACAGGAGAGCGATGGTGGATGTCATGGGTCGACTCTACCTACTAGTTGGTAGCCATGTACAGTGAGGGGATGCGAAGCGCCGAAGACACCCGCACCCGGATCCTCGCCGCGGCGACCGCCGAGTTCTCGGCCAGGGGAATCGCGGGTGCCCGCGTCGACCGCATCGCCGAGGCGTCGGGAGCCAGCAAACCGATGCTGTACTCGTACTTCGGCGGCAAGGAGAAGCTGTTCGACGCGGTGTTCACCGCGCACGTCGTCGCGAACAGCGACCGGGTTCCCGTGACCGCCGACGACCTCCCCGGCTACGCGGTGCGGCTGTACGACGACTACCTCGCCGACCCGGCACTGCTGCGGCTGATCTCGTGGAAGCGGCTCGAGCGCGCCTCGGTCGGCTACCTCTACGAGGGGCTCGAGCACCACGACGAGGTGCACCTGCGCCACATCGCCCGCCAGCAGCAGCTCGGCACCGTGCGGTCAGACCTCGACCCGGCCGACGTCTGGTCGCTGCTCATCGGCATGGCATCGACGTGGGCGCAGGCCTCGGTGACGCAGATGGCGCTCGCCGACGAACCGGCGGAGGTGCACGACCGGCGACGGGCCGCGCTCGAGGCCGTCGTTCGGTCGGGGTTGTGCTCGCAGCCGCCGGCGTGAGGCGCGTTCGCTAGGGCTTCGGTTGCGCCGCGGCGCCCTTGCTGTCGGCCGAGGCGTACTCGGCGGCGAGGTCGCCGAGCGAACCCGCGATGCTGCGCAGCTGCTCGGCGTGCCGCACGGCGTCTTCGGCGTACATGCCGTACATCGCCTCGTAGGAGTCTTTCGCCGCCCCCGTCCACGCGCCGGTGAGCGTGGTCGAGGCGGAGGCGAGCCGCTGCAGTTCTGCAGTGATCGCGTCGGCCGAGGCCACGAGCGACTGGGCCGCGGCGGTGAGCTTGCCGGAGTCGGTGGTCAGTTCCATCGCCAGCCGCCCCTACGCTCGGAGTCCGCCGCCGCCGGGCGCGGGGAAGGCCTGCTCGGCCTCGGCGCGCAGCTCGGCCGCGAGCTCGGGATTGCCGACGAATTCCTCGGCGGCGCGGTCGGCGAACCGAGTGGCGGCCGCGTGCTGGGCCTCGGCGATCGTCTCGGCGGTGATGCGGCCGAGAGCCGCAGCGCCGAGGTCGAGCGCCGCCTGGCTGAACTCCACCGCGCTGATGACGCCGCCCGCGCGGGCGGTGACGACGACTTCGCCTCGCGGCGAGCGGGCGGATGCCGCGGCGGTACGCGCCTCGTCGGCCACGACGGTGGCGCTCAGGGTGTTCGCGTGCGCCCTGGCGCTGATCGCGTCGAGGCGGGCCCTGGCCGCATCGAACTGCGCCATGGGATCGGTGGGGTCGGTCACTGTCGTTCTCCGTCTCGCTCGGGTTCGGTTGCTAGGGGGTAGTCGTGGGCACGACCATGCCCGCCGGCGGGTCTACGGGGTCGCCGGGCCAGTCGCCCAGGCGTTCGCGGTTGGCGCGTGTTCCGCGCTGTTTCTCGCGTTTTTCGCTCAGAGTGTCGATATCGATCCAGACGCTGACGCGGGAGGACCCGTTGTCGAACTCGGGGCTCGAAGCATCCTCGCCGAACCTGTGCGCTTGGGAACCGACCGGCACCCATCCGGCTATTTCGCCTGCCTCGACGATATCGATCTTGTCGCTCGGAAGCGGACCGGCGTTGACGCCGATGTCGATCGTCGTATTCGGCATGTACCCGTCGCGCACAGACCATGCGGACAGCACGAGGAAGTCGACCAGGGCCGGAGCGTCCGCAATCTCGTACCCCGGCTCCACGTCGACTTTGAACTGGTACCCCGTCGCTCGCTTGAGGTTGGGCTCAGAACCGGAGGCTTCGGTGAAGACGAGCCCGGGTATAGCGGCCAGCCGCGCGTCGAGCTCCGCTTGGGTCTGTCCGCCCGACTTGGCGAATCGCGGGATTTCGGGTGACGGCTTCACGGAGCATCCGACAAGTGACAGGAGTGCAGCCAGACCCACGGCCACCACGACCTTCCTACCCATATTTCAGCCTGTCGCGGAAGCGGCCCTGCATGTCGCTCCAGATGCTCTTGTCGGTGATGAGCGCGAATGCCGGATTCGACTCGACCGGTGCACCGAAGTCGTGCTTGCCGAGGATGGTGTCGTCGTAGGCACCGGTGACTTCGAGCTTCGCGTGGCCGTCGACCGTCGTGAAGCGGAAGGCGACCTCGCCGGGGTACTCGGGGTGCCCTTCGGTCGCCTGGATGACGAATCCGTCCGGCTCGAGCTGCGTCACTTCGATATTTCCGGACGTGACGTTCGTGATGTCGAGGCCGAAGAGCGAGGTGTCGATCGTTTGACCGACTCCTTCCAGTTTGGCGTTCAACTGCGTGTTGTCCCCCAGCCTCGACGGCACGAACAGGTGGCCGAATTCGTCGCGCATCATCAGATTGAGTTCTTCGGTCGTCATCGTCGTGGGGCCGAGATCGTATTCGTGCGAATAGCCGCGGTCGTGCTCGTCGAGGAAGTGGAGGTCCGAACCAGGATAGGGATATTGGTCGGGTTCGTAGATGTCACCCGTGGGCCCTTCGCCAGCTCCCTGCGGAATCGGCGGAGTCTCGCCGCCGGGGATCATGTTCACGATCTTGCCGATGAGGTCGTCGATCTTGTCGTGGAACGGCACGATCGCGCGGTACAGGTCGGTGATGAGCCGCATGAGCTCCTGACCCGCCTTGAGTGCGTTGCGCCCAGCCTCCGTGCAGGTGTCGACGAAGCCCTCGACCTCCTTCACGAAGTCTTTGATGGCGTCGGCCTTCTTGCCGAGCTCCCAGGGCCAGCTGCCGAAGATGACGTCGCCGATGGTGCTGGCGAAGTCCTTGAGCAGCGACAGTGCCTCGGTGACCATGGAGCGCACGGTCTCGAAAATCGTGACGCACAGCTGCAGCGCCTGGGCGACGGCCTTGGTCCAGTTGGAGATCGAGTTCGCACCCTGCGCGATCTCGCGCATGACCGCCTCGAGCGCCTCCGCGGTCTCGCCCTTGAGCACCGCCTGGGCTTCGCTGGCGAGCTTGTTCATCTGCGTGTAGACGTCGGCGATGTCGCCCGTGGTGTACTCCCACGCCATCGACGTCTGGTAGACGACGCCGGGGTCGCCCGTGAACATGTCGAGCAGGTCTTCGAGCGGGTTGACGAAGTGTTGCAGCGGGCCGGGGAAGCTGAATGATCCGCCGGTCGCGGCGCCACCGCCCGTCGGCGCTCCCGCCGCCCATGCGTTGGCGGCCACCTTGGATGCGGCGGAGTCTGCTTCGGCCAGTAGGAGTGTCATTTGCCGTCTCCCGAGCTGTGGAAGGCCGCCGTAGCGTCTTCTTCGATGCGTTCGAACTCGGCCTGAGTGGCTTTGGTCGCCTCGGCCGATGCCTGGGCGAATTCGGCGAGCGACTTCAGCGACTTGCCGATCGCGGCCGCCACCTGATTGCCCGCGGCGGCGAGTGCCGGGAGCGCCTTTCCGAATGCGTCGCTCGGGATCGACGAGTCGAGTTCGGATGCGGCGCCCTTGAGGTCGCCCGCCGCCGAGCTCAGTCCAGCGCTGGCGTTCGCGAGGGTGTCGCTGTTCTGGGCGATGGTGTCGGCTGCTGCCACGGCTGGTCCCCAATCCGGTCGGTGTATCGGTCGCCACGCTGCCCGCGGCCGCTCCAGCGACCGTAGCAGACGAGCCGTGAAGTTGCCTCAATCCAGGGCTCGGCACACTTCCCGCCGGGTCGCTACTCGCGGCCCTCGTCGAGCGGGATGAGCATGGTGCGGAACGGAGCATCCCCCGCCTGCAGCTCCCAGATGCGGTCGGCGACGTCGTCGATGCCGTTCGGCAGTTGCAGCTTGGGGATACCGCCGGGGATCACCAGTTGCCTCACCCGCACGCCCTCTCTCTCGAGCGCGTCGAATAGCATCTCGCCATACGCGCTCTCGGCGGGGAACGCCACCGAGGTGCCCGCAAAGCCCGAACGCGCCTTCACCGAGGTGCCGCCGTTGATCAGGATGACGCTGCCGTCGCCGCGCTCACGCATGCCCGGCAGCACGGCGCGCACCGCGTGGATGAGTCCGAGCGCAGAGAACCGCAGCGCCTCGAGGGCGAGCTCGGGCGTGAGGTCGAGCACCGGCTTCAGGTAGTCGCGCGACGGCAGCGGGCTGTACTGCAGCGCGGTGATCGGTCCGAGCTCGTCGGCGGCGAGAGCGAGAGCGCGTTCCACGGTCGCGGGTTCGCGCACGTCGCCTGCGTAGCCCCTAACCGTGACGCCGGCCTCGGCGAGCTCGGCAGCCAGCCCGTCGAGCTTCGACCGGTCGCGCGCGATCAGGGCGACGGCGAAACCCTCGCGGCCGAACCGGCGGGCGACGGCCGCGCCGAGTCCGGGGCCGGCTCCGATGATGGCGATGACGGGCATTGTGGCTTCCTTCTGTCGGTGGGGCTCAGCGGGGTGGCAGGTCGTCGAAGTCGACCGGGGTGGTGGTGTGCGTGGCCCAGTCCCGCCGCAGGATGGCGTAGCCGACCGCAGCGAGCGGCTCGCCTGCCGGCATAGGCCAGCCGTCGCGGAGGTGGCTCTCCTTGACGAAACCGGAGCGCTCGAGAGTGCGGCGCATGGCCACGTGGTCTTCGCGGGTCTGCCCCTCGAACCGCGTCGCCTTCGGATACCCGCCGAAGACGAGGGTCGTCAGCTGGCGCAGCACGGGCACCCCGAGGCCGAGGCCGCGGTAGCGCGTGCCGAGACGCAGGTCGAACGTGGGTGCCGGCCCCGACAGGGCGTCGAGCACGGCGAGGCCGATGCGGCCGTGTTCGGTCTCGTCGACCCAGAACGGAGACCGCCGCCGGTAGCCGCCCGCATCGATCGTCGCGTCGACCTGGTCGTCGGTGGGGTTCGCGTTGTGATGGAACGGGAAGCTGTTGCGCGTCATGAACCGCGTGAATTCGCCGCGGTCGGCGCCGACGATGTCGACGGGGGTGAGGGTGATGCTCGTCTCACGTTGCCGGAGGGGAGGTTCACCGGGTTGCGTCACAGATCGAGATTACGCCCTGCGTCGCGGTCGCTAGAACTCGGCTACGTGCGGTCGCCTCTGCCTTTATGCACGCTGGTGGGCCGCGCGCGACTCACTGCTCGGAACCAACGCCAGCGGATGACGGCCATCACGATTGCCACCGCGCCGGCACCGCCAGGGAGAATCGCAAGGATTATCCCCGTGATCAGCCCTTCCTGATCACCTCTCCCGATTCCGGTGAAGAGGAAGAGGGCGCCTGCGCCGATCAAGAAAATGCCGAGGGAACCCAACCCCCAAGGGTTGACGACCGGCCAAAAGTGCGGACCCGCCTGCCGCTCGTCGGTCAGCCAGGGAAACGGGCCATGAGGACGGTCACTGCGGGGAGGGAAATTCATGTACAGCTCCTGATGAGATCGACAGTCTCGCCTAACGAGCGACAAGCCCTAGTTGTTGAATCGGAACTCCACGACGTCTCCGTCTTGCATCACGTATTCCTTGCCCTCGATGCGGGCCTTGCCCTTAGCGCGGGCCTCGGCGATCGAGCCGGTTTCGACGAGGTCGTCGAAGCCGATGATCTCGGCCTTGATGAAGCCCTTCTCGAAGTCGGTGTGGATGACGCCGGCCGCCTGCGGTGCCTTGGCGCCCTTGGGGATCGTCCAGGCGCGGGTTTCTTTCGGGCCCGCGGTCAGGTAGGTCTGCAGGCCGAGGGTGTCGAATCCGATGCGGGCGAGCTGGTCGAGGCCGCTCTCCTCCTGGCCGGTCGACTCGAGCAGCTCGGCGGCGTCCGCTGCGTCGAGGTCGATGAGCTCGCTCTCGAGCTTCGCGTCGAGGAAGACGGCGTGGGCGGGGGCGACGAGGGCGGCGAGCGCGGCCTTGCGGTCGTCGTTCGTCAAGACCGCTTCATCCACATTGAAGACATAGATGAACGGCTTGACCGTCAGGAGTCCGAGTTCGGCGAGCAGCGACAGGTCGAGCTTCGTGTTGGCCGACAGGGGCTTGCCCTCGTTGAGCCAGTCCATGGCGGCCTTCGCCGTGTCGACGGTGGCCTGCGTGATCTTCTTGGCGCGCAGCTCCTTCTCGTAGCGGCTCTCGGCCTTCTCGAGGGTCTGCATGTCGGCGAGGATCAGCTCGGTGTTGATGGTCTCCATGTCGGATGCCGCGTCGACCTTGCCGTCGACGTGCACGACGTCGGGATCTTCGAAGCCGCGCACCACCTGGGCGATCGCGTCGGCCTCGCGGATGTTCGCGAGGAACTTGTTGCCGAGGCCCTCGCCCACGGAGGCGCCCTTGACGATGCCGGCGATGTCGACGAACGAGACGGCGGCCGGCAGGATCTTCTCGCTGCCGAAGATCTCGGCGAGCGCCGCGAGACGTGCGTCGGGGAGGCTCACGATCCCGGTGTTGGGTTCGATGGTCGCGAACGGGTAGTTCGCGGCGAGCACCGAGCTCTTGGTCAGAGCGTTGAACAGGGTTGACTTGCCCACATTGGGGAGTCCGACGATTGCAATAGTGAGAGCCACGAGAG
>Ga0247809_1000155_pt1 | contig 37586 bp, 43 predicted proteins | sample UWRJL104311B1_FD_180951 | JGI IMG/M metagenome (GOLD analysis project Ga0247809, IMG submission 180951) | Plant litter microbial communities from Arlington Agricultural Research Station in Wisconsin, United States - UWRJ-L104-311B-1 | ecosystem: Environmental > Terrestrial > Plant litter >...
TAAAACGAGTCCGGCAATTATAAATTACTCAGAGGAGACAGATATGGCTACAGGATATTGCGTTAAGTGTAAGGAAAAAGGCGTTGATTTGACAGCACCAGAAATTCACCAAACTGCAAAAGGTGGTTTCATGGCCAAGGGAAAGCACGAAAAGTGTGGAACAACTGTTTGTGCGATGATGTCTAAAGACAATGCCGACAAAGAACTAGAAGCGGGTGCAAAGAAAGCCTACTAGGCTTCTTGCGAAGGTAGTGTTTGACGACCTACCCTCGAAACAACCAGGTACCAATCAAAAGAGGCGCTCTCACCAGCGCCTCTTTGTTTTTGCTATGATTAAGAGTATGAGTAATTCCAATAAAAGGACTATTGTTCCTGGAGGGGTAGAGGAATATATCCTAGGACATCCCAGGGAAATCCAGGACAAGCTAAGTACGATACGATCTGCTATTCGTCGGGTCGCACCTGATGCGGTTGAAACAGTAAGTTACTTTGGTATTCCCGGCTATAGCTATGCAGGCTATGACTATAACGGTATGTTCGCTTGGTTTAGTTACAAAAGTCCTTTTGTTAGACTCCATGTCCGACCACCTGTGGCAAAAAATCACATGAAAGAGCTCGAAGGCTGCAAAATCACCGCAGGCATCATAGGCTTTCCCGAAAAAAGTGATTTGTCCGCCGCGCTGATTACGAAATTAGTAAAGGCGAGCTTGGACCAAATGAAAAACAGCGCCACTCGATAAGGCAACACTCAGTAGCGAGCGCTAAAATTAGTAAGGACAACCCAAGCGAAAGGAGTGTGAAGAATGGCAAAATATATCGATGGATTTGTACTGGTAGTACCTAAGGGCAAAGAAGCCGAATACCAGAAAATGGCAGAAGAGGGGCGTGACTCGTGGATCAAGCACGGCGCGCTTGAATACTTCGAGTCTCGAGGCGATGACCTCAAACCGCAAGAAATGGGTGACGAAAAATCACGCAGTTTTGCTGAAATGGCAAATGCAAACAGCGACGAAAACGTATGGTTCTCGTTTATAGTATTCAACTCCAAAGAACACCGTGATGAAGTAAACAAAAAAGTCATGGATGATATGAATGAAAAATACGAAGGACAAACTGATGTTTCGATGCCGTTTGATATGAAAAAGATGGCATACGGAGGGTTCGAGGTAACAGTCGAAGGATAGTGGCGTAGAATAAGACTATATGAACAAACAAACAACCGCGCGGTCCACGGCTAAAGCTTTCTTATTCGACTACGACGGGGTCACAACCGCAGGAGTAAACGATCAGCTGGTCGCACGAAGATTATCCAACAATCTCGGCGTATCGGAGTTGCTGGCCGCGCAGTGGCTACAGCCCATCTGGCTACCACTTTTAGCTGGGACGATATCGAGTGATCAAATGTGGATGGAAGTTGAACGAAGTTATGGGCAGCCAATAGCACTCGCCCAGCGCGATATATGGTTTGGGTGGGATGAACTAACCCCACTACCTGAAATGATCGAGTTAGTTCAAAGGCTGAAAACAAAGGGCTACCCTGTCGGTCTACTATCTAATGTGACGGCCCAGAGTGCAGAAATTATCAAGCATCACGGTGGCTACGACGAGTTCGATTTCCTTGTACTCAGCTGTGACGTCGGTAGCAACAAGCCTGGCCCTGAAATATATCAGGTCGCAATGGAAAAGTTGGGGCACATCCTTCCTGAAGATATCGTTTTTCTGGATGATCGAGAAAGCAACGTGCTCGCCGCAACTAGTGTTGGACTGAAGGCGCTGTTGGTTACAAACCATGCCGATACCATCGATGAGGTTGGCAGACTGATTGGCCGATGAAAGCTGTCATCTATACGAAATACGGGCCCCCAGAAGTCTTGCGTATAGTAGATATTGAAAAACCAACACCAAAAAGTGACGAGGTCTTAATTAAGGTCCATGCCTCTACGCTGAACCGGACGGATTGTGGGTTTCGTAGCGCAAATTACTTTGTGTCGAGATTCGTGACTGGGCTAGTCAAACCAAAACGCGTTATTTCCGGCAGCGAATTTGCTGGCAAAATTGTTGCAGTGGGTGCTGACGTGACGACGTACAAAGTCGGTGATGACGTGTTTGGCTTTGATGATGTTGGTGGCGGTGCGCACGCCGAATACGTCGTGAAGCCTGCCGATGGGCCGCTTGCGGTAATGCCTACGGGATATACCTACGAGGCGCTCGCTCCAGCGGCTGAAGGGGCAACCTATGCCCTGAATGTCATTAACGCCGCCAAGATTTCCAAGGGCCAAAAAGTCCTCGTCTACGGCGCCTCTGGTGCCATTGGTTCGGCGGCTGTTCAGATACTAAAACACCTGGGTGCAGAGGTGACCGCTGTTTGTGGCACCAACAGTATCGCGCAGGTCCGAGCCTTGGGGGCTGATAAGGTGATCGATTACCAGACACAAGACTTTACCGATACGCGGGGCACCTACCGCCTTGTTTTCGATGCGGTAGGCAAGAGCTCGTATGGAGTCTGCAAGAAACTGCTGACGCCTGATGGTAGCTACTGTTCGTCGGAACTTGGAGTAGGTGGCCAAAACCCGCTACTGGCCATTTGGTTTGCTGTGACAGGAAGTCGCAAAGTCCTATTCCCTATACCCAAGATCAATAAAGCGAATATAGAATATATAAAAACGCTGATTGAATTAGGTGCGTACACGCCACTGATAGACCGCGTATTCGCGATGGATGATATCGTCGAGGCTGCAAAATACGTTGAGTCGGGTCAAAAGATCGGCAACGTCGTCATCACGATATAGTCTCGGGACGTTATAGGAAAAATGTAAGAATTCTCACAGTATTATTGTGGGATTATCTTATACTGAGGACATGTAACTAAGGAGGTGGTCATGAAGCTGAAATTACTGAGCGTCGCAGTGGTGTCTTTGCTGCTGTCCTTATTTGTTTTCGTTGGGGTGACGAACGCGCAGGTATTTAAAACTGGTGATTCGCCAACAATTATCAGTAGTGATACCGTCGACGGGTCCGCCTATATGTCGGGCTCGACAATCGATGTTGCCGGTAACGTCAACGGTGACCTGTACTGTGCGGGACAAAACGTCACAATTAGCGGTACTATTGATGGCGATATTCTGTGTGCGGCACAGACGATTAGTGTGACTGGTCAAGTGACCGGTAATATTCGCATAGCCGCGCAAACTATCAATATGAGCGGTACTGTCGGTCAAAGTGCGACCCTGATGGGTCAAACAATCCGGATTGAAAGTCAGGGGCGGATTGGCCAGGATGCGACGCTGACAGGCCAGGATGTTGCGGTGAATGGGCAAATAGTGCGTGACCTAGTAGTCGCATCGGCAGTCACGACAATCGACACGACAATTGGGCGAAATGTGACGGCAGATACTGCGAATCTACGGCTAGGATCGGTTGCTGTCATCCAAGGGACGCTTAACTACACCAGCCCACAAGAATTATCTCAAGCATCCGGCGCGGCGGTTGTAGGGGAAGTGAATTATACCCAGGCCACTCAGCAAAAGCCTGAAAACGTCTATGCCTATAATGCTATCGGCGCGTTGGTATGGGTGTTGATGTTGATGGTCAGCGCGCTGATCTTTGCACTTCTGTTCCCGCAAACACTGCGTGATGTGACAAATAAGAGTGTCGCTGCGCCGCTACAGGTACTTGTTAACATGCTAGTCGGTTTTGTAGCTGGTATTGTCATTCCCGTTGCAGTATTCTTCTTGATCATAACAGTTCTAGGGATTCCACTCGCTTTCGTCATAGTGTTGGCGTGGGTGCTGATCTTGACACTCAGCGGTGCATTCGCCGCCTTTTACATTGGTCGCATCGTTTGGAGAAAGCAGACCAACGCAGTATTAAGCATGGCTGTCGGCACCGGCATCCTTGTGTTGCTATCGGTTATTCCGATACTGAACATCCTTGTCGTTTTCCTGAGCGTGATATACGGTACGGGCGCGCAGTTAATGCGACTCAAAGACATGTTCGTGAAACCACAGTACGATGTGACCATCAACGAGCAGTAATAAGCATGTACGCTTTCTATTGACCCGATTCCGCTCATGCTTCATAGTTATCCATACAAATGTGGGCATCTCTTACGCGCGATAGGTTTCCAGGTCACCCTCGACGGGGATTTACCATCGTCGAACTTTTAATTGTAATTGTCGTTATTGGTATCTTGGCCGCCATTACTATCGTGGCGTTTAATGGTGTGCAGAACAAGGCCAAAGCCAGTGCTGCTCAATCTGCCGTCTCTCAAGCCAACAAAAAGATCCTAACCTACGCCGCTGAAAACGCAGACCAATATCCGGCAAGTCTTGCTGTGGCCGGGATAGCCAATACCCAAGGTCTTGAGTATAGCTATAACAATGATGTCTCACCACGAACCTACGGGGTAACGGCGACAAATGGAGCATTCTCATACTATGTATCAAATACCGTAACACAACCAACAACTGGGGGTTACGCTGGACATAGTGCGGGTGGGGTGGCTGCGATAACAAACCTTGCCCCCAATCCCAAACTTGCAGCCGGTGTGACTGGTTGGGGTGGAAGAGCGTCAACCGGCGGTGCACCGACGAGTGGACGTCTGACGGGTCAGACCACCTTTGATCCATTAATATCAACTGCTTACCGCCTGACACTAGGGGGTCCGGCAAGCACATGGTGGCGCATCTACGTTACTGGCATAGCGGTAACGCCAGGACAAACATACACGCTCAGTAGTTGGATTCGACCCAGCGTCGCAACTAACACGACAATGATTATTATATGGCGAGATGGAACGGGGAGTGTTCTATTTGAAACCGCTTCGGCGTCCCTCCCTCACGCGGCGGGGGTGTGGCAGCGACGATCTACCACAGGAGTTGCGCCGGCCACTGCCGCGTCAGTACAAGTTGAAGTTAATGCGGTGAATAATGGCACGACTGGTGCGACACTTGACGCTACGGGAATGTTATTTGAACAGTCGGCTGATCTTCACGGGTATGCTGACGGAGACACACTTGGCTGGGTGTGGAATGGTACACCAAACGACGCAACGTCGACTGGGCTACCGCGCTAGACTTCGTTGAGTATGCTTGCCATTTTGTGTCATAATAGTAAGTGGAGATATAATATTATGAAATACGTTTTATACATTATATTAGCAGTCATTGTTCTGGGATTTGGGATTACCAGCACTGTCAACGCGACTGCGACACTTCCCGCTAGTCCTCATTATGTCGCCTTGGGCGATTCTGTCGCAGCCGGTGCTGGATTGCCATTGTTAGCTGGCGCCTCGACTGAAGATAGTTTGTGTGGTCGCTCTTCGGCGGCCTATTCGCAGCAAGTTGCGAGTAGTCTGGGTACGGATGCGACATTGCTTGCCTGTAGCGGCGCAAAGGTGGACGAGGGTGTCTATGGGCCGCAGACGCGAAAGGGGAGCGTGCTGACTGCCCAGCTGGACCAGGCGTTTAGTACCGGCAAGCCTGATGTTATTACTGTAACCATTGGTGCCAATGACGCACGGTGGATAGAATTTATGACCAAATGCTACATCGCGACATGCGGCACGAGGTTTGATGACGCGGCTGCAAAAGTCTTGCGCGCAGATCTGCGAGTTGAGCTTGCGGCCATGTTATACAAGGTGAAAAGCCTCAGCGGCACCGATACTCCTCCAAAAGTCTTGATTAGTGGCTATTACACACCACTTGCATCAACCGAATGCCTGGGCGCAAACCGTATCACACCAACCGAACTGTCGTGGATCAAGACGCAAACGGCCAACCTTAACCAAGCAATCCGCAGTGTGACGCCGTATGCATCGTATGCGATCTATGTCCCTGTTGATTTCACTGGCCACGAGCTATGTTCGGCCGAACCTTGGGTTCAATCTATTACGGCCACAGCACCGCTACACCCAACAGCAAGTGGACAGGCCGCAATGGCACAGGCTTTTACTAATAGTATCGCGTCAATGACACCGACAACCAAGACGAGCCAATATATGCACTATCAAAGGATGGGAACGTGGTGATGCGATGAAAAAGTGGCTGACGGTAATTATATTATCGTTTGCCCAATTTGTGATGGTGCTTGATAGCACGGTCATGAACGTATCTATATCAACGGTAGTGAAGGATCTCGATACAACTGTCGGGGCGATGCAAGGTGCCATTACTTTCTATACATTAACGATGGCCGCGTTGATGTTGCTGGGTGGTAAGTTGGGTGACGTTTGGGGGCGCAAGCGAGCGCTGATTATAGGGTCATATGTTTATGCTACGGGCTCGCTGATTACTGGGTTGAGTATTGGCTTTGGAATGTTGTTCGTCGGGTGGTCGATTATCGAGGGGTTGGGTGCAATCTTAATTATTCCAGCAATTGCGGCGCTGGTTGCAACAAACTACACGGGCAAAGATAGGGTCAAGGCTTTTGCTATTATTGGTGCTGTATCGGGTGCCGCCGCCGCCGCCGGGCCATTGATTGGAGGGTTCGTGACAACCTACCTTGATTGGCGTTACGTATTTATTGCAGAAGTCGTGATTATGGCTGGCGTGCTGTTTTGTACGCGCTACATTGCCGATGCGCCGCGCGCAAAAAACATACCAAAAATTGATATCCCGAGTGTTGCCCTGTCGGCGGGTGGGTTGGTGCTGATCGTGTTCGGTATGTTGCAGAGTTCGCAGTGGGGCTGGATAGAGCCACGCGCCATCCCGCAGATTGCTGGCTATGATATCGCCCCGTTCGGGATATCGCTCGTCGCATACCTCATCCTGCTAGGCATAGTCATCTTGCGCCGCTTTTACATACGTCAACAAAGGCTGGAGGCGCAGCACAAAAATCCGCTACTAAAAGTATCGTTATTAAAAATACCACCACTTCGTAGCGGGCTATCGGTCTTGTTGGGGCAGTACCTCGTTATCGGTGCTGTCTTCTTCGTTATTCCCATCTACCTACAAATGACGCTGGGGTTGGATGCACTACAAACCGGCCTGAAAATCTTCCCACTGTCGGTTGCAATTGTGCTGGCCTCGATTTTGGGGACCAGGCTTGCTAGTCGAAGATCGCCAAAACGTATTATTAGAATTGGTCAGTACCTGTTGATCGTGGGCGTTTTGGTGTTGCTAGGATCGATTAGTATTGAGCTACAAAGCCTCTACTTCGCCGTCGGTATGTTTATTCTTGGTGCTGGGGTAGGGTTGCTTGCTTCACAAATCGGCAACGTGAATATGTCGGCAGTAACCGATCGTGATTCGAGCGAGGTAGGAGGTATGCAGGGGGTATTTCAAAACCTCGGTTCATCAATGGGTACGGCTGTTATCGGGTCTATTCTTGTCGGTGTGTTGACGACCTCTTTCGTGACGGACGTGCAGAGTAGCAATCTACCGGTTGACGTTAAAACGTACGTTCAGGCAAATAGTACTCAAGGTGTGTCAATCGTTCCGGTCAGCCAGGTTGCCTCGTATGCAGAGTCGAAAGGCCTTTCGACTGAGGAGGTTGATGAAACGGTCGAGGCATATGCTAATTCGCAAATTCAAGGTCTTCGGACGGCGCTATTCGGATTGTTCATTATAGCGTTACTGAGTCTGGTATTCTCGCGGCATATCCCCAATAAATAGCTAAGACGTTTCGTCGTCGATGACAGCTTCAGAACCGTGCACGGTTAGTGCGTAGATAATCGCGAAATCGATAATGATCGCGATGATAGACCAGAAGGGGTAAGCGCTAATGAACATCAGCTGGCTAAGAATGCTAACGGTCGCAACGATAATCGCTACCACTCGAGCCCAGAGTCGACCGCTAAATAGGGCCGATCCAGCAGAAATGAGGATGATGCCGAGTAGTAGATGAATGAATCCCCACGCTCCGATATTGAACAGTACGACCGTATCATTAACGACGGCGTATACCTGACTATTGAAGAGCGCGATAATTCCCATTATCGTTTGAAATGCTCCGTTCAATATGAGTAAGAAGGCTGCAAAATAAACCCAGCCGACCCAACCGGTTACTTCTCTTTCTTGTCCTGAATGATGAACTGTAGGTGAATGATGTGCCATGATGAAATCTCCTTAATTTATTGCTTTATACACTGAGGCTATGCATTGTCGAACGAGCTTCTAGTGCGATGATAAGCTCTAGGATGCCGGCGATTAATGCGTAGAGTCCGAGTATCCAAATAAATGCCGTCCCAAGCACGACTGGTTGCATGAGAATGAGAATGCCGGCGAGAATGGTTGCCAGTCCAACCACCCAGCGGAGTGTCCTGTTTGATTCGTTGGCGGAATTTTCACTATCGGTTGAAGCGGCTGCGATTTCCAAGACACCTTGCGCGATCAGTGCGAGCCCGAGGACCAAGATGAACGTTGCAAGGGCAAGATTAACATTCGATAGTATAAACGCACCGACGCCGATGCCTACCAGACCCAGCAGTGAAACTAGCCACCAATAACGATTTTTGCCTATCGCAAAGAACCCTCCAACTAATCGGACCAGGCCATGTATGACAAGAAAGATACTAACCAGATAGATTAGTGTAATCGCCGTCATACCAGGCCAAAACAGCGCCGCTAGACCAAATAGAATCGTGAGCACGGCGACAGTAATACTTGGCCACCATGCTGTCGTATTGGATGATTGTATTTCGGGGGTTTCCATAATGTTCACTCCTTTTATTTCAGGCTCATTTAACCACTCACTGACCCCATGGGTCTGTAAAAAAATTAACATTCCTGATCTACTGTGGTTTTGATGATAGTCGCGGCGGCATGTATACTAAGAAAGTAAACGGAGTGATTTTATGGCAAAGACGTTGTCGCAAAAGCCACAATTTACACCAAGCGAAGCACGTTTAAACGAGCGTGTAGCCACGCTCGAGCAGGCCGTACAATCTCTCCAAACTCATCCCTCATCTTCATCCTTCCGATCGTTCTCTAGGCATGTTCTGATCGCTTTATTGATACTACTTAGTGTTCTTTCGTTGAACCTAGCAATCACCTCAATCTGGCTCAAGCGTAGCGTGATCCAGACCGATTCATGGACCGCTCGGTCCACCGAGCTATTACAGAACCAGTCAGTCAGAACTGACATTGCTACAAAAATTACCGATGAAATCTTCACCTCTACCGACATCGAACGGGTGGTGACCGATGCGGTCCCGCCGAGGCTGGCTAACGTAACGCCTGCGCTGGTAGCGAGTTTACGACAGCAGACGATTAATAAAACATCGGAGATATTGGCCTCCGATCAATTCCAGACATTTTGGAAGAATGCCACTGCAAGTGCGCACAGCGGTATTGTTGCGAGCCTCGAAAATGGAGGCGCGGCACCTGAGAATACCGATCAGTATATTATCTATATCGACGACGATCAGCTCCTGCTGAACTTGAAGCCTATTGTTCAAAATGCGCAGGCGAAACTTGCTGATGCCGGCCTTGGCTTTGTGTCGAATATTAATACAGCCGCCATTGATCGAACAGTTACACTGACGCAGATCCAATCTTTACCAAAGATATTGGCGGTATTTAATTTGATTGATAAATCGGCACCGCTATTCGGTCTTATTGCGATCCTGTGCGGCGCGGGCGCACTTGCGTTAAGTCGAAGTCGACAGAAAACGGTTATCGCACTGGGCGTGACAATTATCGCGGTAATGATAATCAATGTCCAAGGGCTGACGATCGCCCAGTACCCGTTCATTCAGCAGTTTGCCTCGCTTGATGCCGTCTCGACATCGACCGCAACTGCCGTATATACGCTGTTTGTCGAAGGGCTGATTGGACTGAGTCGACTCGTTATTGTGCTGGCTGTTATTGTACTTGTTGTCGCTTTCTTGTGCGGGCCGAGTGCGTTGGCGCGCACAACGAGAGATTTTATCAACCGGGTGTCGGGGCCAAAGAAATCATCTGGATTCCTAAGTTTCATCGCTAAATACAAGACAGTCATCGTATCCACGGTTGCAGCAGTGTCGGCGTTACTTGTTGTCTTTCCACCGATTACCGGACAGGTATTCCCGGTTGTTCTTGTAGCGATAGCAAGTTTGTTGTCGCTATGGGTCTACTCGTTACATGCACCACCTCGCACGGAGGCGCCGTAAATATGGTGCATGTGCCTGCAATTCAAGCAAACAACTTAACGAAAGATTTTGGTGGACAAGAGGCTGTCTCGCAGGTATCGCTGAATATCAAACAGGGTGAGATTTATGGATTCTTGGGACCAAATGGTGCGGGTAAATCAACGACCATCAAGATGCTAGTGACGCTGATCGAACCGACGTCGGGGTCGGTTACAATACTGGGCCATGATGCCGTGGATGATGCAGATGCGGTGCGGCTAGACATCGGGGTTGCCTTACAAGAGGCGGCGCTCGATATGAGTCAAAAAGGGATTGAGTTCTTGAAGATGCAGGCTCGTCTGTACGGGATTCGTGGTCGACAGGTAGACGAGCGCGTCGAAGAACTGCGCAGCCTCATTGATATCGGCGAGGCGTTAAATCAGCCGATAAAGTCATACTCTGGCGGCATGAAGCGACGACTAGATGTGGCGGCGGCATTAATACATAATCCAAAAATTCTTTTTTTGGACGAGCCGACGACAGGACTCGATCCAGTCAGCCGCGCAAAGGTCTGGCAGGAAGTGCGTCGGCTGAACAAACAGCTAGGGATGACAATATTCTTAACAACACAGTACCTCGAAGAAGCCGATCAACTCGCTGATCGGATTGGTATTATCGACAAGGGGAGTATCGTTGCCGAGGGGACGCCGACCGAGCTGAAGCGGCGATCCGGCAAAGATCAAATTGTCGTCACGGCTCCGACGCAGCCGGTTGCGGTGTTGAAACTACTTGGCAAGATAAAAGGCATTAGCAAGGTTGACCAGCATGACGGCGAGATAGTGCTTTCGTCGTCACATGGGTCGGCGGCGATTGCGCGGGTTGCAATTGAACTTGAAAAACAAAAGGTGCCTATTCAGCAGTTGACGTTACGCGAAACGTCACTGGACGATGTTTTCTTAGAATATACCGGGAATCGACTTGATGCCAAACAGGGGGCGGTATCATGAATGATCTGGCTATCAAGGCAAAGCCGGCCGGTTTCTTTAGTGACTTGTGGACGGTCGCAGCACGGGCCCTGAGGGCAATCCCAAAAGAGCCTGAGTCGATCATACCGGCGTTAATCATACCGCTCTTCTTTTTCATCGTTAATGTCGGGTCGCTGAGCGAGATATCCAAGTACGCCGGGGTGGATGATTTTATAGCATTCCAGCTTCCGGTTGCGATCGTGTTTGCCGTGACGGGTATTTCGCGGGCATCAGCGTTAGTGACGGATATTAAATCGGGGTATTTTGATAGACTGCTGATTTCACCAGTCAAGCGCACTGCGTTACTACTGGGGCTGATGATTGCTGACTTGGCGCTGGTGATTGCGCTATCGATTCCGGTCATCATCTTGGGGGCACTACTGGGTGTCGAGTTTGTCACGGGCTTTGCGGGTATTTTGATGTTCTTGGCATTGGCTGGGTTGTGGGGATTAGCGTTCACGGGCTTTCCTTATGCAATTGCCTTAAAGACAGGCAATCCGGCTGCAGTTAACTCGTCGTTTTTACTCTTCTTTCCATTTGCATTCCTGACGACCAGTTTTTTACCCCTCGATGCCTTGACGGGATGGCTAAGGACAGTTGCGCAGTTTAACCCCGTGACGTATCTGCTAGATGGATTGCGGAGCCTTATTTATGGAGGTTGGCAGTGGGACAAGCTAGGGCTGGCACTGCTGGCTATCTTTGCGGTGTTGACCATATCCTTCACGATGGCATTCTTGGCGTTACGTGGACGCGTGACAAGTCGATAATTTTATTGGGTGAGTGATGGCAGTTAGAGTACCGACAACGACAATCACTATGATGAGTTCGACTCTAGTATAGCCTTTGAATCCGTCGTTCTTTTTCTGTTCGTTATATTATTTGACCTTGATACCGGCTTCGCTGGCGAGTGACGGCGCTAGCTGCATTAGCTGATCATAACTGATGGTGACGCCTTTGAGGCTACTTACTCCCTTGATGCCCTCGATCTGTGACTTTGAGATATCGACCGCATTCATTCGTGCGTTGGCAAAGGTGATGCTATTGATAGTGCAATTAATAAATTCAACATTTTTGAGTGTCGCGTTATAGAAATCTGCGTCGTCAATGATGCAACCGTCAAACAAGATATTTTCAAATCGCGAGAAACGAAAATTAACTAGTTCGAGTTTGGAATTTTTAAAGGTCACGTTTTTCAGGACACTGTTGGATACGAGCATGCCACTGCAACGCGCGCCGTCGATCATGACGACGTGCCAACTAGAGTTTGCAAACTTACTGGCAGTAAAGTTGCAGCCTTTAAATTCAGTATCGAGTACATCGAGGTGCTCGACGGCAGTATGCGTAAAGTCTGATTTGATGATCGAAGACTCGGTGATGTTTAGTAGTTTAGTGCTGAGGGCTGCGAATGAGTCGTTTTCAACCGAAACCTCGGACAGTGAATCATCGCGGCGTAGGAATGTTGCGACATCGGTCAGGGCTTCGCGAGTAGCTGATAGGGTGGGTTGCAGTAACTTCATCATGTGGTCCGATCTCAGGGTTTATTGCTGAGTTGAATATATCAGCATGTGAAATAGATTGATAGAATTGATTTTTCGAGTACAAGTGTAACACTCACTCAACGGGTTTGATATCTAGCAACAGAGTGATCCGTGTCGGGTATAATAAAAGAATGTCCTACACGAAAATATCAGTGATATATAATCCCAATAGTACCGGCCCGAGCCAGCAGCTTGCGCGTACATTTAAAAAAGAATTATTACGTAAACTTCCCGAACAAGCGATTGAACTTATCGCGACTGACCATGCTGGTCACGGCGAAGAGTTGGCGTATAGTATTGCGACAACGCAAAAGAATCCATTGATTATTTCCGCCAGTGGGGACGGCGGCTATAACGAGGTGGTTAACGGTGCGTTGAAGGCACAGGCTGAAGGCGCAAATCCCACAACGGGGCTTTTGCCAGCCGGTAATGCAAATGATCACTATCATTCGCTTCATGATAAAGATCTTGTTGATGCGATTGTTGGCGGTGACACCAAATTGATTGACGTACTGCACGTTAAAGGTATGGCCGAGGGAAAGAAGCTCTCGAGGTATGCGCATTCATATGTAGGTATTGGTGTGACGCCGTTTGTCGCTAAAGAACTCAATAAAACGAAGCTGACCGTATTTAATGAAATCGGTATAGTTGCAAAGGCGCTGCTGGCCTCGGCGGCGGTCAGGCTAATTGTCGACGGCAAGAATCACCACTACGACAGTATTATCTTTAGTAATATCGATAAAATGTCAAAAGTACTCAAGATTTCCCAGCCATCACAGTTAACTGACGGTAAGTTTGAAGTGACGATTTTTAGGCGGCGCAATAAACTCAAGCTGATTGCAGTGCTGTTGCAGGCTTCTGTGGCGGGAGTCACGGAAGACAAGCAAGTAGCGAAGTTCGATTTTACGACAGTTCACAAGACACTGATGCAGCTCGACGGTGAAATTATCACGCTCGATGCCGGTGCAAAATCAACGGTGTCGATTAAAAAGCAGATACTGCGCTGCGTAGTGTAGAATATCGTACCCTCGGCGCCTAGCTGTCTGCTATACTATGTCGAGATGGCGCGTTGGCGGAGCAGTTACGCAGCGGTCTGCAAAACCGCGTAGACGGGTGCAACTCCCGTACGTGCCTCCATATGATCTTCCGGCAGGAAGTGTCCATAGCAATCATGTTGTCTACGCGCGGATGATGGAATCGGTAGACATGAGAGACTTAAAATCTCTTGGCCTTAGGGCCGTGCGGGTTCAAGTCCCGCTCTGCGCACCAAAGTGTTATTAACTCGGTTTTTGACCGAGTTTTTGCTATACTAGGAACAGTAAATAAATGAGGAAAATATAATGTTAGCAGTGTGGATCATTCTTGCAGTCGTCGTCGTCATCGGTATCTTCTTTTGGGCAACCTATAACGGTCTCGTCACGTTACGAGTGCGCGTTGAAGAAGCATGGAGCGACATTAACGTCCAACTAAAGCGACGTTTGGATCTGATTCCAAACCTGATTGAGACCGTCAAGGGTTACGCAAAGCACGAAAGTGGCGTATTCACTGCAGTCACCGAAGCGCGCGCAAACGTGTTGAACGCCAAAGGTGTGCAAGAAACAGCAGCTGCTGAAAATCAATTTGAAGACACATTGAAAAGCCTCTTCGCTGTCGCTGAAGCGTACCCAGACCTAAAGGCTAGTCAAAACTTCGTTGAATTACAACAAGAACTTGTTGACACTGAAGATAAAATCCAGGCATCTCGTCGATTCTACAATGGTGGTGTTCGTGATCTTAATACAAAGATCCAAACATTCCCAGCGAATGTTGTTGCCGGAATGTTCAAATTTGAAAACAAAGAATTCTTCGACGTTGAAGAGTCTGAACGCGCAGCAGCCAACAAACCTACTGAAGTTAAATTTTAGTCGATCTCTAAAGATTCAGTACTGGAATGGTGGGCCCGTTTTTCCTTGACCAATTTTCGCTTATCTTGGATGAGTTTGCTCGAGCGGGCGGCGGCGGCTCTGGTGGCGGATCGGGATCTGGCGAAGGTGGAGTGCTGGCTATCATTGGTGCGATCGGATACGCGCCAATGTATGGGCTTGCGAGGCTCCTAAGGCTCGGACAATACAATAAACCAGTTTGGCTGCTGCTACAGGTGGCTGGCTGGGTCATTGCGGGCCTCATTGCTGCGGCTCTGGTTGTTGCATCGGTAATAACTGGTTCGTTCACCGCAGGCTTTTATTTCTTCTTCCCAATAGCCGTTGGTGCCATTCTTGGGATGGGGTCTGGGCTGTACTCGTGGTTTAGTAAGCTAAAACAAGGCAAAAAGGTGATAAGCGCCCTGCGTGCTGCTGAAAAAAGTGACTACAACTGGAACGAGAAAAAGCTACAGTCGTATGCGGAAGGAATATTCTACAAGTTTCAAAAGGACTGGTCTGAATTTAATACCGAATCAATGGGCCGATATCTTTCGCCCAATTATCAAAATCACATTAACTTGATGTTGCATGCTTTGAACGGTGCACATCGGGTGAATAAGATGTTGAATGTCAAAATTAAAAAATCAATGATTGTGGCAGTAACGGACTCAGACGATAACGACCAAGACACCTTCTTGATTGGGGTCAGTGCGCACGCCAACGACCAGTTAATTGATACCCGTAGCGGAAAAATGTTGTACCAAGATAAAAATGTATTTACTGAGTACTGGCGGTTTGTCAGGCGGGGCAACGACTGGCTACTGGACGGCGTCGAACAGTCGACGAATAATTATTCGAAGACGCGTGCTGATATCCAGACGTTTGCTCGGCAGAATAACATGTATTATTCACCGGACTGGGGCTGGCTGTTGCTGCCGGCTGACGGATATCTGTTTAGTAATGGTAAATTCGGGGTATCCGACATCAACAATCACACAATCGGGTTTGTGAATAATGTCCTGACGCAGGCCTATACCTACGAGCCAATCCATGTAAAAAACAGCGTGGGTGCCGACCAGTACCTTGTCATGCAAACGAACGTACCGAAGTCATATGGGCGTATTTTGGTCAAGCGACGCTCTAAGTTTATTAACTGGCCGGTGGCTGGACTCAAGAAGATTCAGATGGAATGGGGTGAGTTCAATGCGATGTATGACGTGTACGCCAGTGATATGGAAAAGGTGACCAGCTTCGAGTTGCTAAACCCTGCGTTTATGGCGCACCTACGCGACCTGCCATTTGAAGTAAATATTGAAGTTGTTGATAGTATTGTGTATATATTTACCAAGGCCTCGGCCGATATCAGCACGTACAAAGCTTTGTATGATATCCTGCTGAAAGCACACAAAGAAATGAAGCTCTAATCTGCTATAATAAGGGGTAGTTATGTACAAAGCAATCGCTACAAATAAACGAAATACGCTACTGATTATGGCTGTTTTTGTCGGTCTGATCGGCGCCATTGGATGGGTCGTCAGTCTCTACTACGGTGATATTTCGGTGGCCTACTGGGTAATAGGCGTTGCCGCTGTTTATGCTTTCATCCAATACTTTATCTCGAGTAAGCTCGCGCTTGCGATGACGGGTGCAAAAGAAATTCAAAAGCGTGATAATCCACGACTATTTCGAATTGTCGAAAACTTAGCCATTACGCTGGGTATCCCAACGCCCAAAATTTATATCATCGAAGACTCGGCGCCGAACGCATTTGCAACCGGACGAGACCCAAAGCACGCCGTTGTTGCAGCGACAACCGGATTGATGGACATCATGGATGACCGCGAGCTCGAGGCGGTTATGGCCCACGAAATGGGACACGTTCAAAACTATGACATACGCGTGAGTATGATTGCTTTTGGACTGGTCAGTGCAATTGGTATTCTGGCTGACATTGCGATTCGTATGTTCTTTTTTGGTGGAGACCGCCGTGAGAATAATGTGCACCCAGCGGTCTTAATTGTTGGTGCTGTTGTGATCATCCTTGCGCCAATTATCGCGACGATTGTGCAACTCGCCATTAGTCGCCAACGCGAGTACCTTGCTGATGCAACCGGCGCCCTGACGACGCGTGACTCTGAAGGTCTCGCGATGGCACTTGGCAAGCTACAGACCTATGGTAAGCCGATGCAGCGACAAACTACCTCAGCCGCACACATGTTTATGAATGATCCGCTGAAACCTGGTTTCTTCTCGAAGCTATTTGCAACCCACCCGCCACTGTCTGAACGTATCAAAAGGCTTCGCGAAAATGCCGCGCAGTTCTAAAAAAAGCCTAACGATACAGCAAAAAATCATAGCGACTATCAAAAAGCCGTTTGACGCGGTTGTGGCGGCGACAGGTCGTTTCTTGGCGAGGCGCCCACACCGTAGTTTTCGCCTCACAAGGCGCCGCGACCATCAACGCTCGTTAAAAATGCCCGGCTATATTGCATTCACTCGATTTGTAAATAAGACCGTATGGAAACACCGTAAGGTATTTATTCTTTTGGCGGTTGTCTACGCCGTACTGAGCGCGGTATTGATCGGTATTGGCTCGCAGGATGCCTATTCGTCTTTGACCTCGACATTGCAAGAAACTGGGTCTGAGGTTTTTGAAGGTAATTTTGCCGAGCTACAGCAAGCTGGCCTTTTGTTTGTCTCGGTGGCTAGTAGCGGACTAACAACAACACCAACTGAGGTTCAGCAAGTTTATACGGTTATTTTGGGGTTGATGATCTGGCTAGTGACTGTCTGGTTGTTGCGTAATCTTTTGGCGGGGCACAAGGTGCGGCTACGCGATGGTATTTATAGCGCCGGAGCGCCAATTATTCCTACTTTCATGGTTGGGCTGGTGATGATCGTGCAGCTGCTACCACTCGGTATCGCAGCGCTAGGGTATAGTGCGGCAAGTGCAAGCGGGTTGTTGGACGGCGGCGTTGAAGCGATGTTATTCTGGTTTGCCGCTGCGCTGTTAACGATTATGTCGCTGTACTGGGTGACGAGTACGTTCTTTGCTATGGTAATCGTGACACTGCCTGGTATGTACCCAGGGCGGGCGCTGAAAACTGCTGGTGATATGGTTATTGGCCGCCGACTTCGGATCTTGACCCGAGTAGTGTGGATGTTTGCATGTATTGGTGTGGCTTGGGCGCTGATCTTGATTCCAGTGATTCTGATCGACTCCGGTCTCAAGCAGTTATGGACACAAATTGAGTGGATTCCCATCGTTCCCACGGTGTTGACGGTTCTCGGTGTGTCCTCGATTGTCTGGTCTGCAAGTTATATATATTTGTTGTATAGAAGGGTTGTTGATGATGACGCAAAACCAGCTTAGCCAGCGCGCGAAAGAGTTACGTGAACTATTATCAAGTTATAGCTATGACTACCATGTTCGTGATGAGCCGGCAGTAAGCGACGCGGTATACGATAGCTTGTTTGCTGAACTCAAGAAAATTGAGACTGATCACCCAGAACTCGTGACGACTGATAGCCCTACCCAGCGAGTGGGCAGTGAGCTACTTGGCGGGTTCAAAAAAGTAACGCACAGCTCTCGGATGCTGAGTCTGAACGATGTCTTTGACGCCAAAGAAGTCGCCGCATGGGTGGTGAGGATGGACAAACTATTGCCAACGACACGGCACGAATTCTTTGCCGATATCAAGATGGATGGATTGGCCTGCGCATTAGTGTATCAAGAGGGTGTACTCGTGCAAGCAGTGACGCGCGGCGATAGTTTCGTTGGTGAGGACGTGACTTCGAATGTTCGTACTATTAAGAATGTTCCACTGCGCCTGCGAGTGGCTGAAGGATACGAAAAATTTCTCTCAGGACGCACCGAAATTCGTGGTGAAATCGTGATGCTCAAAAAAGATTTCCAGGCACTGAACGAAAAACGCCGTGCAGCTGGTGAGCCAGAGTTTGCGAACCCTAGAAATCTCGCCGCCGGCACAATTCGTCAGCTTGATCCAAAACTGGTCGCAGCTCGGCCGTTATCGTTTCGAGCCTATGACATTTTACGCGATGATCCGGCAGACATCCCGACCAATATGGCTGCTTATGAAACCTTGTCGGCACTTGGGATTAGTCGTAACAAACAAGCAGCCACATTTACGACACTCGACGGCGTCATGGAATTTATTCATAGCTGGAGTGACCGACGTCTGGCGCTGCCGTTTAATACCGATGGATTGGTCGTAAAGGTCAATGATCGAGCGCAGTTTGCCAAGCTTGGGGTTGTTGGCAAGCAACCACGGGCTGCTGTGGCCTTTAAGTACGCTGCAGAGCAGGCAACAACCGTCGTGAAGGATATCGTGATAAGTATTGGGCGCACCGGTGCAGCAACGCCTGTTGCTGTCTTTGATCCGGTCGTCGTTGCGGGCACAACTGTTCAGCATGCGAGTCTTCATAACGCCGACGAAATTGCCCGACTTGATGTTCGTATTGGCGATACGGCAATTATTTTCAAAGCTGGTGATATTATTCCAAAACTTGAAAGTATCGTATTGGAGCTTCGCCCTGAGAACACCAAGCCTTTTGATTTTGAAGCGGCACTTCACCATCAATACCCCGAACTTTCGTTCACACGCCCCGAGGGTGAAGTTGTGTACCGCGTTGAAGGCGCCACAGGATCATTATTGCTGACAAAAGCGGTTGAACACTTTGCTTCAAAAGGCGCACTGGATATCGATACGCTAGGTGAAAAGAACGTTATCGCATTGGTGAGTTCGGGGCTCGTAAAAGACCTGGCTGATATTTATGCCATTACCAAACAACAGCTGCTAGAACTCGATCGTTTCGCTGATATCTCGGCCGGAAAGTTGATTGACGCAATTGCCGACAAACGCACACCGCTACTTGAACGATTCGTGTATGGGTTGGGGATTCGTCACGTCGGGACGCAAACTGCAATCGACCTAGTGAATGCGTTTGGTTCACTCGAAAAATTGCAATCAGCAACGATTGATCAGCTAAAGGCGGTGAGTGGTGTTGGCGAAATTGTCGCAGAAAGCACCGCTGCCTGGTTTGCCGATCCCGACAATGAAGCGTTGATTGCGAAGTTTGCGCAACTTGGTGTCGTGCCAACATTCGAGAAAAAAACAGGTCAGTTCGTCGGGCAAAATTTTGCTGTCACCGGAACACTGGAGTCGATGTCGCGCGACGAGGTGGCTGCCACTATCCGTGGACTCGGCGGAACATTTCAATCGGCCGTTGGTAAAGATACTAATTATCTTGTCGCTGGTGGTAAAGTAGGGGCAAGCAAGCTCAAGAAAGCAAAAGCCTACGGGACAACCATTTTAGATGAAGCAGCGTTCTTAACCTTATTGGAGAAATAACTTATGCCCACTTTCTTTTTCAAGAAACTAGTTCGTGACCAGGTGTTACAGCGCTGTCTTGATGATCCAAAGGTCCGAACAGACTACCGTATTCTTGAACAGATTGAATTCAAGGCGGAACTGATTGCCAAGATTCACGAAGAAACGAATGAGATTCCCGTTCTAGCGCATCAGGATGACGAAGCTTTGTCTGAGATTGCCGATGTCCAGGCTGTGATCGATAGCTTGATCGAATCGTATGGCTATACGAAAGACGATATAATCGCGGCGCAGCACAAGAAAGCCGCCAAGAATGGCGTCTTTGAGAAGCGTGCCTATATCTACAGCGTTGATCTTGATGATGACAGTGAATGGATTACATACTTTCGAAAAAGCCCCGAAAAATACGAGGAGCTACTATGAACGTCACTAATGGCATCAATGACATCGTCGTTCCATTCGTCGCCGCGGGTATTTACCAGCACTTCAAAGGCAAGCGCTATAAAGTGGTTGGTGTCGGTCTTGATGCCGAGACGACCAAACCGGTTGTTGTCTATGTTCCGCTGTACGAATCAAATATTCCATTCTGGGTACGCTCGTACGAAGTTTTCTTGGAATTTGTTGACGTTGACGGTATAAAAGTGCGACGATTCGAGAAGATTGATGAGTAAGCATCCAATTTTTATTACCGGAAACCAGAATAAAGTTAATTATCTTGTGAAAACACTAGGAGTTGAACTAGAGCATCACCGGCTAGACCTTGATGAAATTCAATCGGTGAATCCGTACGAAGTGATCGGACATAAGGTTCGCCAAGCCTATGAACTGCTGCAGCAACCGGTGTTGGTTGAAGATACCTCATTATTTTTTAATGCACTCGATGGATTGCCTGGTCCCTTTGTGAAGTTTTTCGTGAACGCAAAGAACGGCCAAGATAGTATGTGTCGAATGTTGGATGGATTTGCTGATCGCACAGCCTACGCGAGTGCAATCTATGCCTATTATGATGGTAACGAAGTGCATACTTTTCAAGGGCGACTTGACGGCACGATTGCGATGCACCCTCGCGGGGGTGGTGGGTATGGCTGGGATGGTATCTTTGAGCCCGTTGGCTATGGCGGTTTGACCCGCGCTGAACTGAACCCCGATCAAGACATTGAGTCCTATATGAAGATTCGTGACTTGGCTGCACTTAAGGCTTTCTTGTTAGCATAAGATTATGGATAAAGTAATTCGACATAGTCGCCGTGCCGTTATTGCACTTATCGGTAGCGTTGTCGTTCTGTTTGGAGTTGTACTGATTCCTTACCCAGGACCAGGCTGGTTGGTGGTCTTTGCTGGATTCGCTGTGCTTGCCACCGAGTTTGAATTTGCCACGCGCACGCTGGCATGGCTACGCAAGAAGTACGATATGTGGGCGTTATGGGCGAAACAGCAGCATTTGATCGTACGACTACTCATGCTTGGGGGTACGGGGCTGGTGTTGGTGTTAACGGCCTGGCTACTCAATACGTTCGGGCTGGTGAATGGGTTTTTGCAACTTGGGCAGGACTGGCTGATATCACCATTCTTCACTTAGTCTGCGGTACCTAAAAAAGCCAAAAAAATAACCCCTCCGAAGAGGGGTTATTTTAGCTAGTAAATTACCAGCTACGTTGGCGGAATGAACCACCATCGTTTGTGCGAGGTCGGTCTTCTTTAGGTCGAGCAAGGCTAACGTTTATTGGACGTCCGTCAAGTTCTTTACCGTTTAGTTGATCAACAGCTTTTTGGTTGTTAGCTTCGTCAGTATATTCGACGAAACCGAAACCCTTTGAACGACCACTTTCGCGGTCCATGACTACACGTGCACTAGACACTTCGCCAATTTCTTCAAAGAAAGCTTTTAGACTGTCATCGTTAGTTGCGTAAGCAAGGCTACCGATGAATAGATTTTGTGATGCCATAGTTGGATATCTTCTTTTCTTCTTCTAATTACTTGTTGTCAGATCGACCATGACGACAGTATTACGGTGAAGAGAGAGAATATCCTTATAAGATAAGCGCTCGCCGTCCACTTTGGTACGCGTTGTGCTTCTGAACGCTCTTATTTAAGCATATACTCACGAATAATACTAGACATACCCCTTAAAGTTAACTTATAAATAATACTTGCGCTTATAGTCGAAAAAAGGGATAATGTCACTATGCTGATGCGCATTGGGGCAAAGACTCTAGCGCGCGACAAAATAAACATGTCACACAAAAAAATCGGCGCCCCGGGTGGGCGCGCAGCAGCCAAATATACGTCTCCTTCAAAAGAGGCGTATTTTTGTGGTCGAGTTAGAGGTGCATGTGTCATAATAGTGCTAATGTTCAAAAACTATATACAGAAAAAACTTGAAAAGTACGTCGCAAAGTACCTTCGTCGTCATCCAGATATCAAACTTATTATTGTCACAGGATCGGTAGGTAAAACGGGGACGAAAGTTGCTATCGGAACCGTGCTATCCGAGCGTTTTAGAGTCAGGCTTCACGAGGGCAACCATAATGCTGAACTGAGTGGTCCCTTGGCAATTCTAGGGATCGCGTATCCAGAGAATCTCAAGAGTATCTGGACATGGCTGGCTGTTTTTCGGGCGGCACGTCGTCGCATTCACCAACCTTCAGATGTTGACGTTATTATCCAAGAAGTGGGGAGTGATCGAATTGGACAAGTGCCGCATTTTGGCACCTATGCACGCCCATACCTGGCTGTCGTGACCGCAGTTTCGGCCGAGCATATGGAGTTCTTCCAAACAATTGATGCCGTTGCAGCCGAAGAGCTATCTGCCGCAAACTTCAGTGAATCAGCCTTGATTAACCGCGATAATATTGATGGGGCATATGCAGCAAAACTGACAAATCCGCAGATTAATACCTACGGCACCACCGATGCGGCTGAATTTCATTTTATTCAAGAAGATTACACGCTTCAAGACGGTTTTACTGGTTTGTTTACGGCGCAGGGCCAGCTGAACATTGGCGTCAAGGTGCAGCTAAAGGTGGCTGGTGAGCATAGCTTACGAGCGGCGATTGCTGCTGGTGCGGTCGGGCTGAAACTGGGGATGACTGCCGATGAACTTCGCAGTGGACTCAATAAAATTCGACCAGTCAGTGGCCGAATGAACATCCTTCGTGGCGTAAAAGATACGATTATTATTGACGATACCTATAATTCGAGTCCACTCGCTGCAGCGGCCGCTATTCAGGCGCTGTATGCATTGTCTGTACCGCAGCGGATTGTCGTACTGGGCAGCATGAACGAACTCGGAGCGACATCGCCCGCTGAACATGCCGCTATTGGAAAATTATGCGATCCAAGCCTGATTGCCCACGTCATAACAGTTGGTGAGCAAGCGGCAACCTATCTTGCACCTGCCGCACTTTCGAAAGGATGTCACGTCGTGAGTTTCAAGACGGCACTCGAGGCGGGCGCCTATGCGCACAAGGTACTTGAAACAGGCGCGGCTATCTTGTTCAAGGGCTCACAAGGCGGCATTTACCTCGAAGAGGCGGTCAAAATCGTCTTGCATGCGACCGAAGAAGAGCATCAGCTGGTGCGACAGTCTGCGGCGTGGCTGGAAGAGAAACAAGCCTTCTTTTCAAAGTTCTAGTAAGTGAACCGCGCCACATCTGTTCTCTAGAGGGCATCTGTTTGCTATACTAGGGTTACTATGAACCGCTATAACCCTTCCGAAATTGAACCAAAATGGCAACAGGTCTGGGAAGATCAGCACGCTAACGAAGTGCGTGTTGACTCCTCAAAAGTAAAAGCCTACGTCTCGGGTATGTTCCCATACCCCTCTGGTGCGGGTATGCACACAGGCCACGCTTTTAGTTGGGCGATTGTTGATGCGATTGCACGGTTCCACCGTCAACACGGTCATAATGTCTTGAACCCAATCGGATGGGACACGTTTGGACTTCCGGCTGAAAACTACGCTATCAAAACAGGAACTTCGCCAAAGGTTGCGACCGCAACAAACATTGCCAACTTCAAGAACCAATTCAAGCGAATGGGTGTCAGTATTGATTGGTCGCGCGAAATTAACACGAGTGATCCTGAATACTATCGCTGGACGCAGTGGGTTTTTACGAAATTATTTGAACGCGGATTAGCGTATCAAAAAGAAAGCCTGCAGTGGTGGTGTCCTGTTGATAAGACCGTCCTTGCTAACGAACAAGTTGAAGGTGGTCACTGTTGGCGCTGTGGGAGCTTGGTTGAAAAGAAATCGATGAAGCAGTGGTTCTTCAAGATTACTGATTACGCAGATTCGTTACTTGATGAAATCGAAGACCTTGATTGGCCACAAAAAGTGAAGACTGCGCAGACGAATTGGATCGGGAAGTCGGTTGGTGCGGAAATAGAGTTCGCGGTTGATTCTCGCGCTGCAGATGTTGCTTCAACTATGAACTCTATTACGGTCTTCACAACTCGTCCTGATACGATTTTTGGTGCAACCTTCCTTGTGTTAGCACCAGAGCATGAATTAGCAAAAGAACTCGGTGTTGGTGATTTTAAAGAAGCGGTCACAGATTACATCAAAGCTGCCGTCAAGAAGTCTGAAATCGAACGCAGCAATGATACCAAGGAGAAAACTGGTGTATTTACTGGTGCGTATGCAGTGAACCCAGCGACTGGCGACAAAGTACCCGTCTGGATTGCTGATTACGTTCTTGGTGGCTATGGCACCGGTGCTATCATGGCCGTACCGGCGCACGACGAGCGCGACTATGCGTTTGCTCAAAAGTACCACCTGCCTGTTGTTGATGTTGTTGAAAAACCGACTGATGCCCAAGAGGGTCTGTATCACGGCGAAGGCTCACTCGTTAACTCTGGTGCTTTCGACGGTATGGTCTCGAGCGAAGCGCGCGAAGAAATTGTTACATGGCTCGAGCAACAAAAGCTAGGCCGCGCTAAAACCTCGTATAAAATGCGCGACTGGTTGATTAGTCGTCAACGATACTGGGGTGCGCCAATTCCGATTATTCACTGTGACGAACACGGTGCCGTGGCGGTACCTGAAGACCAGCTGCCTGTTATTCTGCCCGAAATCGAAGACTACGCACCAAAGGGTGATGGTTTGTCGGCACTTGCACGAGCTGATGATTGGGTTAATACGACCTGCCCAACCTGTGGCAAGCCTGCTAAGCGTGAAACCGACACGATGGATGGCTATGCGTGTAGTAGCTGGTATTTGCTTCGCTACGCCGATCCTCAGAACGCACAGCAGGCCTGGGATCCCGAAACGGTTAACTACTGGAATCCTGTCGACTACTACGTTGGCGGTGATCACGCAGTGGCACACTTGCTGTATGTTCGTTTTTGGACGCACGTCTTTAAGGACATGGGCCTTGTGAACTTCCAAGAACCTGTCAAGAAATTAATCTACCATGGCTACATTAACGCCGAAGACGGTACCAAGATGAGCAAGAGTAAGGGTAACGTTGTTGATCCATTAGACGTCATTGATGCTGGCTATGGCGCCGACTCATTACGAACCTACCTGCTATTTATGGGTCCAATCGAACTGGATGCTAGCTGGAACACAAAGGGTGTTGCGGGAGTATATCGATTCCTTAACCGCGCCTGGACGGTGTCGCAGCAATATCTTGAAGCTGACAAGGCCGAGACGAGTAAAAACGACCAAGCACTCCGTGTTATCCAGAACAAAACGATTAAAAAGGTCACTGATGATTTCCGTCGCCAAAGCTTTAACACTGCTATTGCTAGCTTGATGGAGTACGTCAACGAACTATACAAATTAAAACTAGATGGTTTCTCGAAAGTCGCTTGGCAGGACGCATTAACCGCACTTGTCCAAATGCTGGCACCGTTTGCGCCGCACATGGCGGATGAGTTATGGGCGCAACTTGGTGGTGAAGGACTGGTTCAGAATGCTCAGTGGCCAACATGGGACGAAAGTCTCACGGTTGAAGACGTGATTACGATTGCCGTCCAGGTGAACGGAAAGCTTCGCGGAGAGATTTCGACTACCAAAGACGTTGATGCTGAAGCTGTGAAGCTAGCTGCCCTTGCGCACGAAAATGTTGCGAAGTTTATTGGCAATCAAAAACCGGCCAAGATCATTTATGTTCCAGGCCGGCTCGTTAGTATCGTTCTTTAGATACTATTGATTATTTTCAGAATCTTTTGGAACGGCTTCGTAGGACTTGATGTGAAATACGGGTGACTCCTTGACGGCAATCTCTACATTTTCACCAGGTTGCACGATGCCGTTTTCGTCGGTGTGAATCTCGATTGCGTGCGTGTAGGTATCCTGGATATTACGTATATCGGCAGGGTCCACTCCCTTTGCTTCGAGTTGCCCGACTGCGTTATCGACAGCATCTATGATTCCTTCTCCTTGATTGACGGTACTCGTAGCAGTCGCAACTATTTCACCAGGGGCGATATGATCAGCAATAGCGAGACCACCACCTAGACCAGCAGCAAGGGCAGCACCTGCGGTTCCGGCGATCACCGCCCTATTCCAGCTGTTTTTTGCTGTTTCGGTCGGGGCGCTTTCAGCCATAATGCGCTGAGCACGTTCAGCTGCTTCGCGTTGATACTGCTCGTTTTTTTGCCATGCTTCAATTTCGGCAAAGTTGTCTTCTTCAGGTTGTTGCGGGGCTGGTTTTTGCGCTTCCGGTGTTGGTGTGAATGTTTCGCTCATAATACGACTACGATACCACAAAACACGCAATAAGCATAACCACTTGAGTCTGACGGTGAAAAATAGTATAATAACGACAAGATTTTAACAACCTAAGAAAAGGATCATATTTCATGGGACAGCCAAAGAAACAGAGTAGCGCTCGAAAGACCGGACTACGACGCAGCCACCTACGCCTCATCCTTGCTCGCCGTGTAAACGGTACGTCACCAGTAAAAGCTACTGCGACACGCAAAGAAACTGGTAAGAAAATTGTTGGCGCAACAGCGAAAGTCGCTAAAGTACCAGCTGAGAAAAAAGCACCAGCTAAAAAAGCTCCAGTCAAAAAGACTACTGACAAATAGTTTTACTATTTGAGATTCAATTTACATTTACATCATTACAATAAAAGAGAAACAAACGCATTATGGCATCTAATCGTCATCTCGGTCGCATCGTCGCCCTACAAACTCTGTACGAGTTTGAATTTCGCACTGAGTGTGAAGATACTACTGTTGACGTTGCGGAAGTCCTTGGGCGCAATCTAGCGCGTTACCAGACAGCCATTGATGACACCGACTTTGTCGATGCATTGGTCCGCGGAGTCCTCAAAGAACAAGTCGCATTGGATGAGACAATTCAACCAATTGCGCCGGACTGGCCAATCGATCAGATTGCTCGAATTGACCGTAATATTCTTCGCATCGGTGTCTACGAACTTCTGCATCAAGCAGAGGTTGTTCCGCCAAAGGTTGCAATCAACGAAGCGGTTGAACTCGCAAAAGCGTTTGGTTCTGATAACTCGAGTAAGTTTGTTAACGGCGTCCTCGGGACAGCCTACCGCACACTTGTAGAGGGAGTTACTGATGGCAGCACCACAGTTTGATAAGTTCAAAAAATATTTTACACGCAAAAAACCTTCAATTCAGGAAATAGTTCGCGAGCCAACGGCTGGTGGGATTGTATTTCGTCGTAACGCCGAAAATGGCGTTGAGATTCTGTTGATTCAAGACGCGAAAGACCGCTGGACTATTCCAAAGGGTCACATCGAAGAAGGCGAAACGGCGCAACAAACTGCAAAGCGTGAGATTGGCGAAGAGGCTGGTCTCAAAGAAGTTGATGTCCTGGGATGGCTTGGGAAGATTCACTTCCGTTACCGCCGTATCGATAAATTAGTTCTGATGACAACGCAGATCTATTTAGTGCGTGCCAAAGGTGACACGAACGATATTCAGAAAGAAGAGTGGATGAACGGTATTCAGTGGTTTACGTTCCACGATGCACTTGATGCGATTGAGTACGAAGATATTGGCAAACTAATGCTTCTTGCAATGAAGCGGATCCGTCAGGAGAATCTATAATGTCTGGAATGCAAGTAGGGCCATATCAAGCGTTTGCGCGTGAATTTTTAGGCTTCGAATTTGAGAATATCGATCTTTTAGTGACTGCGTTTACGCACCGTAGCTACGTCAACGAACACCGTAAAAGTGTCAGCCAGCACAACGAACGCCTTGAGTTCCTGGGTGACGCAGTACTTGAATTGGTTGTAACGGATTTCTTGTTTAATAATTATTCTGAACCAGAAGGTATCCTGACTAGCTGGCGCGCTTCGCTTGTGCGCACTGAAAGCATCGGTGCTGCCGGGATCAAACTTGGTTACGAGCCACTGATTCGGATGAGTCGTGGTGAAAAGCAGGGTGGTGAGCGTGCCCGTACGCAGATCCTGGCTAATGCTTTTGAGGCTTTGATCGGTGCAATCTACCTCGAGCGTGGCTACGGCGACGCAGAAGTGTTTATTAAGAAGCACATTGCTTCAAAGCTCGATAATATTCTTAACGACGGCAGCTGGCGCGACCCTAAGTCACACCTCCAAGAGGTTATGCAGCGAAAAGACGGTGTCACGCCGCGCTACGTTGTGATTGAAGAAGTCGGTCCAGACCATGATAAGGTCTTTACGCTGGGTGTCTATTCTGGTGATCGCCTGATTAGTCAGGGGACCGGCCCTAGCAAACAGGCGGCCCAACAAGAAGCGGCCAAAACTGCGCTTTTGCAATACGAGCTATAATAAGTCGTGCTCACTCTGTTTGCCGATTGACGTACACGGTAAAACAGTGTAAAATCAATGAAGATTACAATTATTTTAAAGTGTTAGTTCACGAAATCGAAAAAGGAAGTTCTGTTTATGCTCGCAATTCGTTTGCAACGTGTCGGCCGTAAGGGTTACCCAACCTACCGACTAGCTGTCCAAGAATCTCAACGTCACCCATCAAGTGGTCGTGTTGTCGCCTACGTAGGTAGCTACAACCCACACACTAAAGATGCGACCGTTCAGGTTGAAGCAGCTCAAAAATATCTTGATAATGGTGCTCAGCCAACGCCTCGCGTTGTCAAGCTTATGAAAGACGCTGGTGTCGTCCTTCCTAAGTGGGTTGTTGAAGCTGGCAAAGACAAGCACAAAGTTGTTCGTCACGCTGACAAACTTCGCAAGAACCAACCGGCTCCAGAAGTCGAAGAAGTTGTTGCTGAAGTCGCAGCCGAATAGTTTACCCTTTTCTATCTTTATAGCCTCACGATTTGTGGGGCTATTTATTTTTCGGCGGAACATGGAGTGGGGGAGGAGAAAGCCCCCGCATATTTCAGCGGGGGCAGTACGGAACGGATCCGCTCGTTGGCACTAGTCCTCTAGTACGAAGCTCTCCTTGATGAGTTGAGCATGTGCTGCGTCGAGACCTACGGTGATTGCCGCATTGAGGCCGTGTGAACGCATCTGGTCGATGTAGTCCTCGGCATACTGCAATTGATCAAACCTCCATCGCTCCTTGATAGCGTGTGCGGATATTTTACGTTTTAAAGCGTCCAGCGGATCCCCCTCGTTGCGTAGACGATCTACGGCGCTGTTAACTATACCACGAAATCATCTCGTATCATCTATCCTGCGTATCATCTGGTGATTATAGTGCTGGGCGGTATCAAACCTCAATTCGCTTGTGCTACAATAAAAATACGATAACTTGCGCGTGACCAAAAGACATCAAGGGGGAATATATGTCCACAATCGACCAGCAATTCATAGACTATATCGTAAAATCTGTCGTCGGACATCCTAGTGATGTCGTTGTCGATCGAATCATTGACGAGAAAGGCGTATTACTGACACTGACCGTTAATCCAGAAGATCTCGGGCGGGTGATTGGTAAGCGCGGCGTAACCGCACAAAGTCTTCGGACGCTACTGCGTGCACTCGGCACTAAAAATGATGCCCGCTACAACCTGAAGATCGTCAACAACGATGGCCAAGATGGTCCGACCTTTTCGTCGCACGACGACGCTCAACATAACCAGAATGACCACCGTGATGCCGCAGCATCAACCTCAGATGAACCAATTTCAGAGCGTTTTTTTGCACCTGTGGAAAGCTCTACAGATCAGCCTGTGGACAAAGAGTCTGACTACTCAAAAAAGACTCGGGCAGAGCTTGCCGAACTCGACGATCTTGATATATAATACCTTCAAGTTCATGAACATCTTTGAACTGCGAGAATTTAAGCTCATGCGAGCGACAAATCACCACATTTGTTGAGAGCCTATGTGTATAAGAAACCACCTATTTTTAGGTGGTTTTTTTATGGGAACATTTCAACCGTCTAGACCATCAATGTATTGATGGCGTAGTGAGTTGCCCGAGATTTCGCCCGGGTACTCATTGGTACTCACAGGTGGTGCGTCCGGGCGGCGCAGCTTTATAGCTCTTCATTCTTCATGCGTTGTTTGTAGTCGTCGAGGATTTTGTAGACGAACCACTCATTCTCGTCGGACCTGGCCATGAGTCTTGCAACGTGTTGTGCTGCGACGACCAGTTCGTTTATGCATCCTACCAGCAGCAAGATTGCAAAGCTGGCGATAAAGAAATAGCCGAAACCAGTCACCAGGTCGGTGGCATGGATGCTAGCGGTCAACATAATGATGATGAGGCTACAGCAGACTACGACGTTTATTTTTTTGCGTCGTAGTATTTTTTGGCATGATGCCAAAAGATCACTCTCGAATGGCTCAAGCATCAAGACTCCTATCGACAATCGTGTATGGGAAGGGGCTGTTTTATCAGTTGAAGAAAAAGCTAAGACAACTATGGCATATATGTACAATGTGGTCAATATATCGTACACTGGTAACAGATGAAAAAGATTCAAGTTATCACTCTATTCCCTGAAATGTTTGAAGGTGTGCTGAACAATTCAATGATGTGGAAAGCCCAAAAAGGCGGCGCTGTTGAATTTGGCATGGTTAATCTTCGTGATTTTGGGATTGGGCCACGTCAGCGCGTCGATGACACACCATACGGTGGAGGCGATGGCATGCTTTTAAAGCCCGAACCGTTATTTGCAGCGGTTGCAAAAGCAAAACAAGCAGACCCAACTGCGAAAGTAGTACTTATGACCCCACGAGGACAGCGCTGGAAGCAGTCTCTCGCTCAAAGCTGGGCTGATGCTGATCAGGGCTATATTTTCATCTGCGGGCGCTACGAAGGCTACGATGAAAGAATCGTCAGCCTCGTCGACGAGCAGGTGAGCGTTGGTGACTATGTCTTGACGGGTGGTGAGCTGCCAGCCATGACGATTATCGATTCGATTGTTCGCCTTATTCCGGGTGTGCTTGGTGGTGAAATGAGCGCCGAGATCGAAAGCTTTTCTGATGGTGAGACCTTGGAATTTCCGCAGTATACAAAGCCTGCGGAGTTTAATGGCATGAAAGTCCCCGAAGTATTATTGAACGGTAACCACGCCCTGATTAATAAATGGCGTGCAGAACACTCCTTAAAAGCCGAATAAGTTTAGCAAATCAAGAAAAAGAAAAAACCGCCTGGTGTAGCGGATTCTCTTCGTTGTGGTGGACGTCGTAGAGCGAGGTAGTCACACATAAATTTTTTGGAACTATGTTTGTTTTTGTAACTTTCGCTGGTTGATACTGTACCCGAGCGAAGCTAAAAGCACAAGCATTATAACAAAAATAACAACAGTCTACCGGATGCTGGTGCCGAGGTCGGGTGGTATACTGCAGATATGAAGCTACTTCGTACGGCAACTGCGGCAACGGAGCCAAAGACAAAAGATGCGCGCCTAGTTGCACTTTTCTATGCCGCTATCTTATCTGTTATGGCTGTTGCTCAGCTCTACACTTTCGATCATTTCCTTGAGCTTATTGTGACGTTTGGTCTACCGGGCCAAACAGCGACCGCCTACTTTTTGGCCGCATTCTTGGTGACCTGTGAAGTACTAGCATTGCCGTTTTTGTTGCGAATGCCGCTGAGTCCTGCATTTCGATGGGTAAGTATGGTGTTGGGGTGGATTGTGGCAGGGGTATGGATAGTACTGACGATCGGATTATTTTTGCAAGGTACTGTTAATAATGTCGGCTTTTTGGGTACAGTTTTTGAAGTATTTCCTTCGTGGTGGACGATATATATTAGCCTGATGTTTGGGTTTGTGGCGGCGTGGTCGTCATGGGGTCTATGGCCGGGGTATAATGGGGAAAAGAAATGAGGAATATATAATGGAACTACTGAATAAAATCGAAAAGGTCGTGCTTGGATGGGTCAAGGATGTTCCGCACCTGCCGGTGGCGACACAGAAGTGGATCTCGCAAAACGTTTGGTGGATCGCGCTCGTCTTTGCTGCTATCGGTGGCCTCGGGGTGCTGTACTCGCTGAATAATCTATTTTTGCTGATCGCTTCACTTGAATCGGTCTCGAGGGCGTATGTCATCACGACGACATTTGTTGAGTTTGCGATCGTAAAGCAAATCATCAGTATCGTGCTTTCTATTATGATTGTCGTTGCACTGGCATTGGCTATCAATCCGTTAAAGCTACAACAGAAAAAGGGCTGGGTGTTATTATTCCTTGCCCTACTGCTTGAAGTAATCCTGGTCGTCGTCGGCGCACTGCTGAGCCTCAGTATCTTCGGATTCATCGTGAGTGTGATTTTCGGGACAATCTTCCTAGGTGCGCTTGCTTACTTTTTGTTCGAGATTCATAGCCAGTTCGACCAGCGTAAAAAGCGTTCGTAGCCAAGCACTACCTCGTACTACGGGTTGTAGATGCCGGTTAGAATGTAACCACTTGATGGACTAATGACTATCCTTGTGCCGTCGGCAGAAGTTTGAATGTCACTTCGATATGCCTGCCCAAGACTTGTGTGGGTTACCCAGCTCGCGCCGCCGTCTATTGATGTCGCTATATACGATGGAATGCCTCCGGCAACTAGCTTTGTCCCATCCGCCGAAGATGCGAAGTGCGTCCAAGAGCTCGATCCAGCAGACGTCAGCGAACTCCACGTCGAACCAGAATTTGAGGTAGAAATCATATAGCCTGGATATCCACCACCTGCGATCATTTTTACCATATCGGCAGATGTGGCGAAGCCCATGCCTGGTGAGCCCGCACCGCGCATGGCCCAGGTTGATCCACCGTTAATCGACGCTGTGATGCCGCTACTTGTGACGGCCGCCATCCTTGCACCATCATCAGAGATGAAGGGGTCGTACCAGTCAGCGGTGCTAATTGATGCAGCTGCTGTTGCTCGTGTCCAGTTTACCCCTGAGTTTGTTGATCGATAGATCCGACCATAAGACGAGCCAGCTGAGCTGTTTGTCGTTGTAGCGAGTAGTTTGTTGCCATCAGCCGACGATGCAACCGTTCCCCATATTTCCGGCTGTGTAAGCTCGGAGCGCTTGATCCATGTTGCGCCTGAGTCGGTGGAGGTGAAGAGTGAGCTGGGTCCTGAGGTTACATTCCCGACAGCGACGAGTTTTGTGCCGTCAGCAGACGAAGCTATATCTCTCCAGCCAATGGTCGCATCGGGAGTGCGTGTTGTCCATGATGCGCCAGAGTTTGTCGATGTATATATCGATGTTCCTGCGACCGCTGCAAGCTTTGTGCCATCGTCTGACATCGTGACAGCACTCCAGTTCCTACTGCCAGAGTTAGTGCGCGACGTCCACGTGATTGTCGAGAAGTTAATAGTTTTGTTGACGACATTTGACCAGCTTCCGGTCGAAGCGCTACTGACTGCCTGGACGCGGAAATAATAGGTGGTACCAGTCGTGAGTCCTGTCAGCGACAGTGAGGTGTCAGCGCTTGATTGTGATACGAGGCCGGCGCTAAACGCGCTATTTGTTGCATACTGGAGAGTATATCCGGAGGCGTTCTGTACGGCTGTCCAAGAAAGATTAACTTGTGTGTAGCTTGGGGCTGAAATACTCAGGACTGGTGCGCTTGCCCCTGCCAAGTTGATCTTGTGTCTGCTATTGATCGATACAACTTCGCCGGTGCCTTCGACACGATACTTTAGTGTAAATTCTAAGCATGATTGTCCGGTTGTGCACGCCGCAGTGCCGTCACCGATGTAGGCGTAATGGTCATCGTCGTTCGTTGGGCTATTGAGATCAGTACATTTAATAGCATTTGTGTCTTTCGATACACTAGATGGAACGCTCAGGGTATGAGTATCTATGCCCGGCAGGACTGTTTCTGAGACGGTTTTTGCATCAAGTGTCACGTTGCTACAGCTGGGGTATTCGCCATTAGCATCGTAATATTTTTCTAGCGCTTCGGCGATAATAGTCGTCTTGCTTGAGCGCTGTGCATCCCGCGCGTCAACCTGAAACCGCGTAAAGCCCACAATAGTGACACTGGCAAGGATACCAATGACAGTAATGACAACAAGTAATTCGACGAGAGTGAATGCGCGAGAGAGTTTTAGCATAAGCCTATAGTAGCAGACATGCGCACGACCTAAAAGCGCAGTTATGCTCAATAGGGATCGACAGTGGTCGATCTATGAAACCATATGGTATAATTGCTAAGCATTGGGATGTCGCCAAGTGGTAAGGCACTGGTTTCTGGTACCAGCATTCGGGGGTTCGAATCCCTCCATCCCAGCCAAGATATGATTATATAAAGCATCACCCTAAAAAGTGTCGTGCTTTATATTTTTTTTAGTGCTATTAAAGCAAGCCGCGTCGGCGTCGACGTCGGTTGACGCCAGCAACTGAAACTGGTGTTAGCGGTCGTCCAATCATCCCATCCCTCCTACTTATTTACATGCACGTATGCAAGATCTTCGACCGCTGCTTTGACGGTTTCGGGATGAATACGCCCCTCATCAAGCAGAATGGCACCCACATCAATGAGTGCCTTTTTAAGACCTTTTGCCCATAATTGCTCTATAACGAGCACGCCAGCTGACGTGTCATTATCCATCTTTGTGGCAATTTTCTCTATGTCACTTTCTGATAGTAGCTGCAAGCCGTTATCTAGATCGAATGGTTCGACGACCTTGCGAAGTTCCTCGTCCTGGTCTTCTATCTCAGCAATGGCAAAATTGCCATCTTCGTCCTTAATGACAAAAATCAAATCAACGACGCGAATCGCACCACCCTTGACTGCTTTTGTTAACTCTGACAGTACACTACCGTTAAAATTATTACCCTTAAATCCTACGACGATATAATCAATTGGTCCAAGCATATGTCCCTCCTTCTTATATATCTCATTATACGCTCGTTTCCGCGACGACACGAGTCGGTGCTTTCGCCAATAGGGTTCAATGGGTAGACTGGATAACTTCTTTGTCATGGATGGTGTTATGTCTAGTATATGCCTATGAATGCATTATACTTATGCTAACGATGCGTATAAATACAAGACAAGCAGGTTTCACTATCGTCGAGATTCTCGTGGTGATTGTTGTTATTGGAATCCTTGCCGCAATCTCACTTGTTGCGTACAACGGAGTACAGGAGCGTGCTAGGGTTGCGGTACTGCAAAGCGACCTAAAAGATGCTGGTAAAGAGCTGGCACTTGCAAAACTTGACAATGGTTCGTATCCGACTAGCCTTGCGCAGGTTTCCCCGAAGACCAGTCCCGGAACGACGTTTCAGTATCGATACGATAATGCCACAAAATCATACTGCCTCACCGCTACTAATAAGGGTGTCAGTTATTATATGGAACCAATTGATCAAGTGCCGAAGGTTGGCGGTTGTGTGGGTGATGTCATTAACGACCAATACTATGCGTCGTGCTGGGCAATTTTACAGGCAAGTAATTCGTATGGCAGTGGGTTCTACACTATTAAACCGACCGGTTCGACCGATGGCCTGTCTGTGTACTGCGATATGGAGACAGCCGGTGGTGGTTGGACGCTGTTGCTGACAAATCCTGGCCCGAACACTGCATGGACGTCGGCGAAGGTGCTATCGGTGAACGCGACAAGTCCTTCGATAACAACACAGTACTCGATTCTGGACCGAGCAAATGCGATCAAGACGAACCTTAGCAATAAACTACAGTATCGAATCGATGCCGGTACAATTGGCCGGTGGGGTGGGGTGTGGGAAGCGCCGTATGCTAATACGTTCACTGGTACGACAGTGGTTGAAAACGGCGTGAATATACAGAAATTCGACACATGGTCGGTCGATACAGTGATAAGTGACGGCTCCTCTGGGCTGACCAACGTCATGCCCTATATTAGTGCACCGTATTTATTGACGACGTGGGGTGGTGCTGGTAACTGGTATGGTACCCTGGCGACTGCTAATAGCGGGTTTAGTCCAGCGCCATATATTAATACACAGAACGTGAACCCAGGGATCATCTGGTACTGGGTTAAGTAAACAAAGGAGCAGTATGAAGAAATTATATCGATCATCAAAAGATAAAAAAGTAGCCGGCGTCTGCGCTGGCTTGGCTGAGTATTTTAATATTGACCCAACAATCGTGCGAGTTATTTTTGTCTTACTGCTGTTACCGGGGGGTCTTCCGGGGATATTGCCCTACGTACTGCTTTGGGTGATTGTACCTGTAGAACCACACGCTAAAAACTAAAAAAGTATGAAATGTAGGTCGAACGCGCTCAGACTGTTATAATAGAATTAACAGTTTTTAAGCTCGAAAGGCTCTAGTTTTGGGAAATTTTTTGCACTGGCTCGGTGAAAGCGCATTTGTTCATAAGTGGCGCACGGTATTTATTTGGACGGCCATTGTGGCGATTCTTGGTACGGCGGCGGCAGTATTTATTCAACCGACTAGTAGTTCTATTTCAATTCCTGGTACCGAAGCCCAGAAGACACTCGATCGCTACGCCGAACTTTTCCCTGGTAATGGCAAAGGCACTGCGCGAATCGTTTTTGAGGCACCCGCCGGTAAAACAATTCAAGACTATCAGCCTTCAATTCAGGCCTTGGCAGATGATATTAAAAAGGTTGAGCAGGTAACTGCTGTCATGACACCGTTTGAAAATCCTACAGCTATTTCCGAAGATAAAACAATTGGCTATGCGACCATTTCGCTCAGCGAAGGTAACGGCGCAATTACGGAATCGACAACAGAGTCTATTACGGAACTGCTTGGCGAAGCGCGCAGTGCTGGCCTTGCGGTCGAAGCTGGGGGCGATATCGTCAATAACGCACCGTCGGAAATCTTGGGCGTTGGTGAAGTTGTTGGTGTGGTGATTGCCCTTGGTGTCCTTCTTGTTACTCTCGGGTCACTGATCTCGGCCGGTATGCCGATCTTGGTTGCGCTAGTGACGATTGTAGCAAGCATGGCAGGTCTGTTTAGTCTGAGTCAGGTGATCGACATTAGCTCAACCACGCCAGCACTTGCAGTGATGTTAGGGCTTGCGGTGGGTATCGACTATTCACTGTTCATTGTGAGCCGCTACAAGTCATTATTGCTAGAGGGCTATGCGTACAAGGTGGCTTCCGGTAGAGCTATCGCAACGGCAGGTAATGCGGTGATATTCGCAGCCGCAACGGTCGTTATTGCGTTGTCGGCACTCGCGATTGTTCAGATTCCTTTCATGACCACTATGGGTATTGCCGGAGCTGCAACAGTGGCATTGGCCGCGGTCATCGCTGTGACGTTGTTACCAGCACTGCTGGGTATTGCCGGTGCACGTATTTTCCACCGCAAGACACGCATGCTGATCGAGCAGGCTCAAGCGCGTGGTCCACGCCACAGTGAGAATAGCCCGAAGATGACTA
>Ga0247809_1000157_pt1 | contig 37442 bp, 41 predicted proteins | sample UWRJL104311B1_FD_180951 | JGI IMG/M metagenome (GOLD analysis project Ga0247809, IMG submission 180951) | Plant litter microbial communities from Arlington Agricultural Research Station in Wisconsin, United States - UWRJ-L104-311B-1 | ecosystem: Environmental > Terrestrial > Plant litter >...
GATGACCTGGCCACCGGTGAGGATGGCGATGTCCTGCAGCTGCGCCTTGCGACGGTCGCCGAAGCCGGGAGCCTTGACGGCGACCGACTTGAAGATGCCGCGGATCTTGTTCACGACGAGAGTCGCGAGAGCCTCTCCGTCGACGTCTTCCGCGATGATGAGCAGCTGCTTGCCCGACTGGATGACCTTGTCGACGATGGGCAGCAGATCCTTGATGTTCGAGATCTTGCCGTTGACGATGAGGATGTAGGGGTCTTCGAAGACCGCTTCCTGGCGCTCGGGGTCGGTGACGAAGTACGCCGACAGGTAGCCCTTGTCGAAGCGCATGCCCTCGGTGAGCTCGAGCTCGGTGCCGAAGGTGTTCGACTCCTCGACGGTGACGACACCCTCCTTGCCGACCTTGTCGATCGCCTCGGCGATGAGCGCGCCGATCTCGGCGTCTCCGGCGGAGATGGAGGCGGTGGCCGCGATCTCTTCCTTGGTCTCGATCTCCTTGGCGGAGGCGATGAGGGCTTCGATGACGGCCGAGGTGGCCTTCTCGATGCCGCGCTTGAGGCTGATGGGGTCGGCGCCGGCGGCGACGTTGCGGAGTCCTTCGCGAACGAGGGCCTGGGCGAGGACGACCGAGGTGGTCGTACCGTCGCCTGCGACGTCGTCGGTCTTTTTGGCTACCTCTTTGACCAGCTCTGCGCCGATCTTCTCGTAGGGGTCGTCCAGCTCGATTTCCTTGGCGATCGACACACCATCGTTCGTGATGGTGGGGGCGCCCCACTTCTTCTCGAGTACGACGTTGCGGCCGCGCGGGCCGAGGGTGACCTTGACCGCGTCGGCCAGGATGTTCAGGCCGCGCTCAAGGCCGCGACGGGCCTCTTCGTTGAAAGCAATGATCTTTGCCATGTGTGTTTTCTCGTCCTTTCCGGACGTCTGCCTACCGAATTCTTTAGCACTCGAAGCGTGCGAGTGCCAGAACCAAAATTAGCACTCGCTAGGTGCGAGTGCAAGAAGGCCGGATACGCCCTGGGCGCACGACAATGGCCCGCCGCGAGCGGGCCATCGCGCTGTGAGATGTGGTGTTACTGGGCGAGACGCACAGACTCTGCCTGCGGTCCCTTGCTGCCGGTGCCGATCTCGAAGGTCACGGTCTGACCCTCTTCGAGAACTTTGTAGCCCCCCATGTCGATCGCGGAGTAGTGGACGAAGACGTCCTGGCTGCCCCCCTCGACGGTGATGAAACCGTAGCCCTTTTCAGCGTTGAACCACTTCACGGTTCCGTTCGCCATGTGTTGCTCCTTGGTGCCTAAATTGCGAGCGCTCGCACCAATCGCGGTACGACCAATCCCAGAGCGTAGCGAGCGCGGGCGCGCGACAGAAGGGGTTGAGGTGTCACAAAAGGGTTATACCCAAGGATTAAACACGTTAGAAACATGCGGACGCGTGCGGTGAGGGAAGAGGGGCAAGCTTCCGACCTTCCGCGCGGCGGGCGAGGTCGATTCTTTGCCCCGCCGCTCTGGCGGGCGCCTGGCGTCCGGGTCGGCTGCTGTGGCGGGCGCCTGGCGTGCGGGTCGGCTGCTGTGGCGGGCGCCTGGCGTGCGGGTCAGCCGCTCTGGCTGGCGCCTGGCGTGTGGGTCAGCCGGCCGGGGGCGCGTAGTCGGCGCCGAGCACGATCGTGACCTTGGCACCTAGGAAGGCGGTGCTCTCGCGCACGTCGCCCACGCCGAGAGCCGCCACGAGACCGCGGGCGACGTCTTCGTCGGCCGGGTCGCCGTAGTAGACGATGGTCTTCTTGATGTCGGATGTCGAGGCCGCCGTAGCGCTTCCGACCGGCCAACCGGCCGCAGTGAGGGCGGCGGCCGCGACATCCTGCTGGTCCACCACGGGGGTGCCGTTGAGCACCGTGATCGTCATGAGCCGGGCCGGGTCGAGCGTGGCCGGGTCGGTGAGCGGCAGGGCCGTCGGCGTCGACTCCTCGGTGGGCGTCGCGCTCGGCGTCTCCGCGGCGACGAGGCCGGGGATCTCGAAGCGCACCGACGGGTCGATCAGCGAGAGGGTGAACAGGCCGCCGACGACGAAGACGCCGGTCGCGAGCGCGGCCCAGGCGAAGCCGATCCAGCCACCGCCACGCTTCTTCGGGGCGCGGTGGGCCCCGACGCGCACGAGATGGGCGGGGATGTCGTCGAACCGGTCTTTGGGGTAGCTAGCCATTGTTCTCAGTCAGTCGTTTCGTCGGGCAGGGGGCGAATTGCTCTATCCACCTGGCGTGAACTCGTGAATGCCCGCGCGGCACGGGTGTGCACCCGCGCGTCTCTGGCGCGTTGCAAGCGCTTGATGAGCATCGGATCGTGGCGCACTGCCTCGGGCGAATCGATCACGGCGTTCAACAGTTGATAATACCGGGCCGGGGAAACGTCGAAGACATCTCGGATCGCCTCGTCTTTCGCGCCCGCGTGACGCCACAACCGGCGCTCGAAGTCGAGCACTGCGATGTCGCGCTCCGTCAGGGCGCGCGGAACGGAACGGTCCGACTCCGCGCTCGCAGCCATGGTTCTCCCTCGGTTGTCCTGAAGCCTAGGGCAGGCCCGCCGTGCGTCCGCTCAATGAAACCGGCAGGTCGGCGTAGCGCCCACCCCGCCCTCGGCCGGTAGTTAGGCTAACCTAATAACGTCGCGCGGTCAGGCCGGCGGCGCCCCAGACAAGGACACCCGACCATGCACTCCCCCCTCCGCCGCCCGGCCGGTGCCCTGCTCGCCGCACTCGCCGTGATCGCCCTGCTCGCCGGCTGCGCGTCGCCCGGCACGACGGACCGGGGCACGACGCAGAAGGCCGACCAGTCGGTGCCGCTCGCCGAGCTCGACCTCGCCGCCGACCCGCGCGCGGTCGAGGGCCCCACGACCGCGCTGCTCGAGAACGCGTCGGTGCGGCCGGTCGCGACCGATCCCCAGCAGGCGCTGCCCGCCACCGTGACATCCCACGACCTCGACGGCGACACCCAGGTGACCGTCTCGTCGACCGACCGGATCCTGGGCCTCGACATGTCGGGGTCGATCGCGGCGACCGTGTTCGGGCTGGGCCTGGGCGACAGCGTCGTGGGGCGCGACCTGTCGACGACGTTCCCCGAGGCGCGCGACCTGCCGCTCATCACCTCGGGCGGGCACTCGGTCAACAGCGAGGCCGTGCTGGCGCTGCGGCCGACGGTGCTCATCACCGACGGCACGATCGGGCCGATCGACGTGGTGCTGCAGTTGCGCGAGGCCGGCATCGCCGTGGTGTTCGTCGACACCGACCCGAGCATGGCCGGCGTGGGCGAGCTCGCGCGGCAGGTGTCTGCGGCGCTCGGGGTCGCGCCGACGGGCGCCCTGCTCGCGGCCGAGCTGGAGTCGCGCATCACCGCGAAGATCGCCGAGGTCGCGGCGGTCGCGCCGACCGACGCCGCCGACCGGGTGCGCATCATGTTCCTCTATCTGCGCGGCGGTTCGGGCATCTACTACCTGTTCGGCGAGGAGTCGGGCGTCGACGAGCTGATCTCCGCGGTCGGGGGCGTGGACGTGGCCGGCGAGATCGGGTGGTCGGGCATGAAGCCGATGACGGATGAAGCGTTGGTGGCGGGCAACCCCGACCTGATCCTGGTGATGACCGACGGGCTGGAGAGCGCCGGCGGCATCGACGGGCTGCTCGAGACGAAGCCCGCGGTGGGGCTGACGACGGCGGGGCAGAACCGGCGGTTCGTCGACATGGCCGACGGCGAGGTGCTGAGCTTCGGGCCGCGCACGCCCGACGTGATCGACGCGCTGGCGCGGGCGATCTATGCGCCGTAGGGCGTGCCTCGTGGATTGAGCCTGTCGAAATCATGCGTGGATTGAGCCTGTCGAAATCCCGGGTACTACGTGGGGATTTCGACAAGCTCAATCAACGTAGGCGCTCAATCAACGTAAGGCGCTAATCCGGGGGTTTCGATACGGGCGCTAGAGCGCCCTACTCAACCGGCGGATCCGTGGATTGAGCTTGTCGAAATCCGGGGTACTACGTGGGGATTTCGACAGGCTCAATCAACGGCCGGGGCGGGCAGCCAGTCGATGCGCCCGCCGTGCGGCGCCACGAGCGCTAGCGGCTCCCCGTCGAGCGCCAGGGCGAAGCGGCCCGCGAGGTCGGCGATGCCGGTGGCACGCTCGATGCCGCGGGCGACCCCGTCGAACAGTCCGGCCGCCTCGAGCGACAGCCACGCGACATCCATCGCCCCCACGGTCTCGGCGAACCGCTCGCGGCCGGCGCGCGGCACGTAGACGAGCACGCCGCTCGAGATCACCACGAGGGTCGCGTCGGCGGGCGCCCGGGCGGCGAGCGCGGGCAGCGCGTCGGTGAGGTCGCCGGCGACGAGCAGCGGAGGGTCGAGCCGCGCGATGTCCGCCGCCGCCCGCACCCGCCGCAGACGCTCGTGCTGCTCGGGCCAGACGAGGGTCTCGAGCCAGCGCGCGTCGTCGGGCCGGTTCACGTCGAGCGGGGCGAGGTCGATGCCGGCGCGCCAGACGATGTCGGGCAGGCGGTCGGGCGCATCCATGAGTCGGTTGGTCGAGCACTCGAGCAGCACCGCGCTCTCGCCGTCGAACGGATGCAGCGGCTCGCGCCCGTCGTACGCGTAGCTGAAGCGGTCGGGGTAGAGGCACAACCCCGCCGAAGCGCCCACCTCGAGCAGGGCGAGCGGTCCGGGTATCGCGGCGAGCACCGGCAGGAGCGCGGCGCAGCGCAGCGGCTCGTTGGTCTGCGTGAGGCGCACCTCGGCCTCGGCGCGCACGCGCGGCCAGTGCTCGAGCATCCAGTCGCGCCACACCTCGACGCCGCCGCCCTCGGGCGCACCGACCAGCCGCGCGACCGCGAACACCAGCGCGGGCTGCCGTCGCTGCTGCGGCAGCTCGTCGACCGCCGCGAGCAACCGCGCATCGGACGCCACGGCGAGCGCCCACGACTCGTACAGCGGGGAGACGCCGCGGGCCTCACGCGTCGCGAAGCGGGTGTACCACTCGCTCGTGGTCTCGGGTGCCCGGCTAGTGCTCACCGCAGCATCCTGTCACGGCCGGGTCGGCCCGCTGCCCGATCGGCGCGGCGCTGCGCGATACGCGACAGCGGCACGCCGATCCGACAGCGGGCGCGGGCCGGGGAGCCTACGCCCGACGACGACGCACGACGACGAGCGCCACGGCCATCGCCGCGACCACGATCAGCGCGAGCACGACCCAGACGATCCACCCCAGGTCGGTCGGCTTCTCGTCCGACGCGGTCTCGACCGCCGTGGCGCTCGTCGACTGCGCGAGCTCGTCGACCGGGGCTGCGCAGTCCGCGGCCACGGTGAACGCGGCCGTGATCGGGTCGAGTGCCTCGCCCTCGGGGTAGGTTCCGAACGCCGCGGCGCCCGCCGCCGTGAGGGTGGCCGGGGCCGCGGTGAGAGTCACCGCTCCCCCGTCGTTCTCGAGCGCGCCGGTCAGGTCGATCTCGGCGAACTGCACCGCCTTGCTGTCGATCGCCGCGCCGTCTTGTGTGGTGCCGCTCACGTCGAGCAGCAGGTAGGCGGTGTCGGCGTCGACGAACCGCAGCTGCGGGTTCGCGACGGTGGTGTTGAGCACGCCGCCGTGTCCGGTGAAAGCTATCGAACCGGCGAAGGCGATCGAGCCGGCGGTCGCGGCGGGGTCGAAGCCGCCCGTGCCCGCGGCCCAGCCGAAGTTGGGCACGGAGTAGGTGGCGCCGTCGCCGACCGTCCACGCACCCTTCGCGATCGAGCCGCTGATGTAGGCGCGGAACGACTCCTTGAAGCCCCAGGTCATGGTCGCGTCATCCACGACACAGCCCTGCACCGCAGTGACGGATGCCGCGGCGATCGTCAACTCGATGCCCCGGTCGACCGACCCCTGCAGGGTGAGGGTGTGTGCGCCGCTCAGGCCGGCCGGGAGGGTTCCCGTCCAGGTCACGGTTCCCGTGGCATCCGCGGTCGCATTCGTGGCGAGCACGGTCGGCTGCGAGTAGATCACCACGAGGATGCCCTTCTCGTTCGGCTGGAACCCGCTCGCGGTGATGGTGACCTCGCCGCCCTCGACGAGCGCGCTGCCCGGCGCCATGGCGATGCCGGTGGTCGCGGGCGGAGTGGGTGCCGCGGTGCGGGGTTTGGTGAAGGATGCGACCGTCGCCGTGGCGGCCGACGAGACCGTGCTCGGGGAGCCGATCACGAAGCTCACGGGGTCGAGCGCCGAGCCGACCGGGTAGAAGCCGCTGCCGTTGAGCGAGAACACCGTGGCGCCCTGGCTGGTGAGGGCCGCGGGGACGCCCGCGTAGGCGACCGTGTTGTTCGGCGTGCTGCGGGTAGCCGCCGCGAGGTCGAGCGTGGCGAACGGGGTCGGCGCCGCGCCGTTGATGCTCGCGAGCAGCGTGCCCTGCGTGGCGCTGTCGATGCGCACGACGGGGTTCGCGATGGTAACGTCGAGCACGCCGGCGTGCCCGGTGAACCGCACCGCTCCGCTGTAGTTCGAGCTGCCGACACCGGTGGCGGCGTCGAAGGTCGAGCCCGCCGCCTGGCCGAATCCGAAGACGCCGCCCGACGAGCCGACGCCCGAGGTGGTGATGGCGCCGCGGGCGATCGGGCCGGTGACGTACGAGCGGAACGACTCCTTGATGCCCCAGCTGAGCGAGCCGACGCCGACGCTCTTGGGCGTGGCGACGACGGTGGCGGTGCCGGTCGACGGGGTGAACAGCAGCGCGCTCGTCGGCGTGAACACCGCACTGAACGCGAGGTCGCCGGCGGGCAGGTTCGCCACGGGGAAGCTCGCGGTGCCCGCGGCCGAGGTGGCGGCGGTGCCGAGCACGGTCGTGCCGAGCCGGAAGGTGACCGTGCCGGCCGCGGCCGGGGAGACGGTGGCGGCGAGGGTGGTCGAGTCGCCGACGGTCACGGCCGCCGGGGTCGCGGTGAGCGCGGTCGTCGTGGTCTTTACGCCGGCGAAGGCCAGCGGCGTGAAGGTCTCGAACGGCGCGTACTTCGCGCCGCTGCCGGCGTAGGTGACGATGCCGTAGCGGCCGGTCGCGGGTTCGCCCGCGAAGCCGGGCTTCACGAGCAGCGTCGTCGAGAACGAGCCGTCGGCGGCGATCGCAATGCCGGTGCCCGACCCGGTCGGGTCGATCGTGGCGAGGTCGGCCGCCGCGACGCCCCACTTGGTGGTGGAGCCGTCGTTGACGCGGGCCGAGGCCGGGGCGTTCGCGGTCGGCTTCCAGACCTCGGCGTACTTGCCGAAGCTCACGTAGGCGCCGCCGAACTTGCCGGCGAGGGGCGGGCGCGCGCCGCTGGTGCCGGGGGCGTCGGGCACGAAGTTCGCGCCCGTGACGGTGACGAGTTCACCCTCGGGGCTGAGGCCGCTCGACTTCGACACGGTGACGGTCGGCGCGCTCGAGAAGGTGATCGGCGTGAAGGTCTCGAAGGGGGCGTGCTTCGCTCCGCCGCCCGCGTAGGTGACGATGCCGTAGCGGCCGGTGGCCGGTTCGCCCGGGAAGCCGGGCTTCACGTCGAACGTGACCGAGAAGGAGCCGTCCGCCGCGAGGGGGATGCCCGTGCCCGTGGCCTTGGGGTCGATGGTCGCGACATCCGCGGCGGGCACCGCCCACTTGGTGGTCGACGCGTCGTTGACCCGAGCGGAGGAGGGCGCGTTGGCGGAGGGCTTCCACGCGTCGGCGTACTTGCCGAAGCTCACGTAGGTTCCGGCGAACTTGCCGGCGAGCGGCGGGCGGGTACCGTCGGTCGCGGGCGCACTGGGGAGGAAGTTCTTGCCGGTGACGGTGACGGTGCCGCCCGCGCTGCCGAGGGTGGTCTTCGACACGGTGACGCTCGGGGTGGCGACGAAGGTGATCGGCGTGAAGGTCTCGAACGGCGCGTAGCTGAGGCCGCTGCCGCCGTAGGTGACGATGCCGTAGTTGCCGGTGGCGGGTTCGCCGCTGAAGCCGGGCTTCACGGTCATGGTGGCCGAGAAGGTTCCGTCGGCCGCGAGCGGGATGCCCTGCGCGGTGCCGACGAGCGCGAGCCCGGCCGGGTCGACGGCCCACTTGGTGGTGGTGCCGTCGTTCTTGCGGGTGGATGCCGCGGCTCCGGCACTCGGCTTCCAGACGTCGGCGTACTTGCCGAAGCTCACGTAGGCGCCGGCGAACTGTCCGGCGAGCGGCGGGCGGGTGCCGTTGGTGGTCGTGCCGACCGGCGCGAAGCCCGAGCCGGTGACGGTGACGGTCTCGCCCGCGGCGTCGATGGTGGTCTTCGAGACGGTGACGGTGGGAACGCTCGCGACGGGCGCGACGACGACGGATGCCGCGGCCGACGTCGAACCCGCGAACAGCGCGGCGTCGGTCGGGGTGAACACGGCCGTGATGCCGTGCGTGCCCGCGGCGAGGGTCGCGCTGGTCGAGGCGGCGCCCGAGGCGACGGGGGCGCTCGCGAGCGCGGTGGTGCCGTCGAAGAACTGCACCGTGCCGGCGGCCGCGGCCGGGGTGACGGTCGCGGTGAGCATGGCGGCCTGGCCGGCGGTGACGCTGGCCGGGGCGGAGAGGGCGGTCGCGGTCTGCTGCGCGACGGGGGCGACGACCGCCTGTTCGACGGGCCAGCTGAACGACACCGGGTCGAGCGCGGTACCCGCGGTATAGAAGGACGCGAAGGCGGCGGCGCCCTCGGCGGTGAGCGTTGCGGGTGCCGCCGAGTAGGCGACCGTGGTGGCGGTCGACGCGTTTGTCGCGGCGGCGAGGTCGACGGTGGCCAGGGTGACGGCGCTCGTGGTGACGAACACGGCCGGGGCATCCATGCTGTTGGAGACGGTGTCGACGACGAGCGCGGCCGCGGTGGCGGAGGTGCGCTGCACGCGCACGTTCGACACGGTGAGGTCGAGGGCGTACGAGCCGGCGGGGATGCCGCCGAACGCCTCGTGGCCCTGGAAGTGCACCGAGCCGGGGTAGTCGACCGAGCCGGTGGACGCCGCGGTGTTCGCGGCTCCGGTTCCGCCCGACCAGGCGAACGGGCTGGCGGCGCTCACGCCGCCGTCGACGGTCCACTTTCCGTGCGCGATCGGCCCGGAGATGTAGCTGCGGAAGGACGCCTTGATGCCCCAGTCGAGCGTGGCGCCCGCGACGTCTCCGGCGGCGGCGTTGGCCGGCATCGCCGTGAGCGAGAGGCCGCTCGCGACCAGGAGGGTGGTGAGCAGGGCGGCCAGGAGGGCGCGCACTCTCGAGGAGGGTCGGGATGCTGTGTTCACGAGGGGCTAGGACTCCAGAAATGTGAGGTAAGCCTATGCTTACTTCTTGACCCTATTGGCTCGGCGCCCACGCTGTCAAAGTTTTGGTTAGGTTACCCTTCCCTGCCGGTCACGACGGGGGCGCGGTACATCGAGATGTGGGCGATACCGGCCTCGTCGTACGGCGCACCGAAGGCCTCGAACCCGGCCTTCGCATAGAGCGGTGCGACGTACTCCTGAGCATGCAGCAGCAGCGCCTCGTGGCCATAGAGGCTTAAGACCCTGGTGAGCAGTTGCTGCGCGAGACCCTCGCCGCGGCGGTCGGCACGCACCACGACGCGGCCGACGATGCGGTGGGCGTCGAGGTGCTCGGGGGTCGCGTCGTACAGCACACGGAGGTAGGCGGCCGTGCCCGCGACATCCGCTATGAAGAAGTGTTCGGCCTCCTGGTCGCGGTTGTCGAGCTCTTCTTCGTCGACCTTCTGCTCGACGAGGAACACGTCGGTGCGCAGTTTGATCAGCGAATAGAGCTCGTCGGTTGTGAGTTCGCCCCACTGTTTACGGACGATGGAACAATCGGGCATGCCGCTGAGTTTAATGGAGTGGAGGGTTTCTTCCCCCGCGTCAGGAGATACAGAGATGACCACGAAGATCGTGAAGACCGAACAAGAGTGGCTCGACGAGCTGGGGCCGGTGCAGTACAAGATTTTGCGCGAGGCGGGCACCGAGCGTCCGTGGTCGGGCGCCCTGCTCGACGAGAAGCGCGAGGGCGTCTACACCTGCGGCGCGTGCGGCGCGGAGCTGTTCACGAGCGGCGCCAAGTTCGACTCCGGCAGCGGATGGCCGAGCTTCTACGAGTCGATCGACCCCGAGGCCGTGAGCCTCGTCGTCGACAAGAGCCTCGGGATGACGCGCACGGAGATCCGTTGCGCGACCTGCGACTCGCACCTGGGTCACCTTTTCGACGACGCGTACCAGACCCCGACCGGCGACCGGTACTGCATGAACTCCCTCTCGCTCGGGTTCAAGGAAGAGTAGGTGACCGCTCTCGACGCGGTGCTGAACCGCCACTCCCACTCCAAGGTGACCCCCGAGGCGCCGAGCCGGCTGCAGTTGCTGCCGCTCGTCGAGGCCGCGGCAACCGTGGCCGACCACAGCGGGCTCAAGCCGTGGCGCCTGATCGAGCTGCGCGGCGACGCGCGGCTTCGGCTGGGTGCCGCGTTCGCCGAGGCGAGCGGGGCCGAGGGCAAGGACGCCGAGAAGGCGGGCGCCAAACCGCTGCGGGCCTCGCTGCTCATCGCCGTGGTGTTCGTGCACAAGCCGAGTTTCAAGGTGCCGGCGTGGGAACAGGAGGCCGTGGCCTCCGGAGTCGCGCACACGCTGAGCCTCCTGCTCGACGAGGCCGGCTGGGGCGTCTTCTGGCGTTCGGGCGTACTTACCCGCAGCGAGCCGGTGCACCGCATGCACGAGCTCGCGCCCAACGAGCAGCTGCTCGGCTGGCTCTACGTGGGCGGGCTGCCCGAGCGCACCAAGTCGGAGCGCCGCAAGCGCCTCGAGGTGGGGCGTTACCTCACCGAGCTGACGTAACCGCTGGCGTTCGCCGCCCGCCCGCAGTATTACTGGACGCATGGACGACACAACCGGACTCACGAAAGACGCCGGCTGGGAGCTCGGGGTGCGGCGCACCGTGGCGGCTCCCGTCGAAGACGTGTGGGAGTACTTCATCGTCGACGGCGTGGGCACCTGGCTCGGCGAGACCACGCTCGGCCTGCACAAGGGCGACGCGTACCTGACCGCCGACGGGGTGGCGGGCGAGATCCGCAGCCGCACCGACCTGCTGCGGCTGCGACTCACCTGGCAGCCCGACGACTGGGACCACGACTCGACGCTGCAGATCACGCTGATGCCGGCGGCGTCGGGCACGACCATCGGCCTGCACCACGAGCGCCTAGCGTCGCAAGAAGAACGCACCCGCATGCTCGAGCACTGGCACGCCGTGCTCGACCGGGTGGTCGACGACCTGACCTGAGCCGCGGTGCCGTCGGTGGCCAGTAACATTGACGTGCGTCATCCGCCCCCTTAGCTCAGTTGGCCAGAGCACCGCTCTTGTAAAGCGGGGGTCGTCGGTTCGAATCCGACAGGGGGCTCGTTATAAAGGGCCAAAGATTTGGCGCTTTAGAACGAGCCCGCGTCCGCCGATCGCGACGCCGAGCGTGACGTCCACCCCCGCATACGGCGCAACGGACAACCGCGCTAGCGGCAGATTCTAGCGATGATGCCGAGCAGGTCATTCCGAGCCGTCTCTCTCCACGGAACTCCGCCCCCGTGCGGCAGCCTCGTACGCGCCGATGTCGGGGATCACGAAGCCGCCAGCCGCCCGCGTGATGGAGAGCACCGCGGCCACTGCGTCCCCGTGCGTGTAGATCGGGCCCGGCACGCGGAACCTGCCTGGTGTTTGTTCGATCACCTCGAGGCCGGAGTCCGCTAGATTCTCCGCGTCGATGATCACGAGCAGCAGCTCGTATCGAATATCGGCGTACTGCTCTTCCAGGACGTGACGAACTTCGGTGAGCGCGACTGCGTGGACGAATCCGGCCTCTTCGAGGCTCACTCCCCGGGTGGATACCTCGTATTCACCCAGTCTCTCCGCAGACTCCCAGTCGTCGACGATGGCGACGTGCGCGATGAATGTCATAAGCGATCTCCTTAATGAAACGGTAAAGTATCATTAATACGTGGAGGAGTTCTTATGGCAAAGCTCGGCCGACCGACTGCCGCCGAGCGCGCGCTCCGGCGGGATCGTGTCCTTGATGCTGCAGTCGCACTATTCGGTGCGCGCGGTTTCGCTGCGACGAGTCTCGACGAGGTCGCCGCGCTGGCCGAGGTGACGAAACGCACGCTCTACGTGGACGTCGGCGATAAGGCCGCACTGTTCGCGGCGGCAGTCGAACGCGAGCAGGACCGCATCCGCGCGGTCAAGGATTCGCGTCCCGTGGACGAGGTGGCGGCCGAGATGGTCTTCGTCTTGCTCTCGGACTCCGCCGTGGCACTCCACCGCGCGGTCATTGCCGAGGCGCCACGGTTCGCGGACCTCGCCGCGCGCTTCTATGCGTCCGGACCGCAGCGCTCGATTGACTTGCTGGCCCGGTCTCTGGGACAGGACGAGGTGCGCGCTGCCGCCCTCTATTCGCTGCTGCTCGGCGAGCCGCACCGTCGCCGTCTCCTGGCGCTCGATCCCGCCCCGAATCGGAAGGCCGCAGCCGCGCACGCAGCTTCGGCGCTCGCCCTGCTCGGGTGAGAAGAGCCCGGCCTCCGGTTCCACCGACGACTCGGCGCACACTTGAGTCATGGCACAACTGCGCAACCCGATCGTCAGCCTCGAGCTGCTGCTCGATCCCGACACCGAGGCGCGTATCCAAGCCGAGTGGCAAGCCCTGGCCGACGCCGGCCTGTCCAGCCTCGCGGCGCACACCGCGCCGAGCAACCGACCCCACATCACGCTGCTCGTTCGTCCGTCGCTGCCGCAGCTGACGCGGGACCAGCTCGGCGGTCTCGTCGAGCTTCCGATGGCCATCACCGTCGGCGACCCGATTTTCTTCGGGGCGGGCGAGCGACGGGTTCTTGTGCGGTCAGTCGTTCCTACCGAAGAGCTGCTGCGCCTGCACGCGGCGATTCACGCTATCGCCGGCGCCGGCGAGGACGCCGCCCACACGCGCCCCGGCGAATGGACGCCTCATATCTCGCTCGCCCGCCGCATCAGAGTGGACGCGATTCCACAAGCGCTCAGGATCCTCGACGGTGTCGGGGAGGCGACCACGACACGTGCGGAGGCGACGAGCCTCAGGCGGTGGGACGCTGCATCGGCAAGTGTGACCCACCTGCTTTGAGCACCGATCGCGGTCGGAACGCCCATCTTCAGCGCGCCCTATCGGCTGGTGAACGCGGCCGACCACACAGCGAGTGAGGGCGGGACGCCTTCAGGATCGGTCGACGTATCGCGAGCGGCACGGACACTTGGCGCGAAGGTACATCACTAGACGGTCTAGCTCGAGGACCGTCGTCGGATGTTCACACCACGGGCCGATTCAGAATTCCTGAGACAGCGAAAGCCCGCCCGAACGTTTGTCGGGCGGGCCTTTGTTTGCTCGGCGAGTTACTTCTCGAGGTCCGACGACGACGCGATGCACGACGCGATTGCGTAGGCGCCGGTTGAGGTGTTCTCCGAGATGACGGCTCCATCGAGGGTGATCCGGCACGTGATTGTCGTCGCGACATCCGACGCCTGAGCAGTCAGCGAGTAGGAGTTGAACTCGAAGTCTCCTCCCGTGCGAACCTCTTCGGTTACGGACCACGGGAGAGGAGCGTCGGTGGCCTGCTGAACGCCGTCGCTCGCGGTTCCGAATGACGAATACGTGACGTTTCCAGCGGTAGGTGCATCACTCGTGACCTCGTAAACCAACGAGATGGGCGCGTCAGCGGCCGCTTCGGACTCGTCAATCGAATCGCTGATGCTAGAAGCAACGCCTGCGACCGAAACGATTGAAACATGATCCCGATGATGATGGCGAGGATTCCCAAGACGAGCCCCAGCCAAGCGGTGAGGCGCTTGCGGTTTTTCGCGACTAGGCCTCCGATCGCAAGACCGATCGCGACTAGAGCTGGAAGCCAAGCGATGAAGCTCAGGAACGGAACGACACCGAAGATGAAGGCGATTGCGCCAACGATAAGCGATGCGAGGCCGACGGGGTTGCCGGACTTGGGTGGAAGAGTTGCTGCGGGCTGTACGGGGGTGGTCATGAGATCCTTTTCGTGAGTGTGAATCAAGGTTAGCGATTCTCGCGTTTGATCCGTAGACCCCCTTCAGGGTGGGACCCGTAATGAGGCGGCATAGCACCGATCCAAGTTGCCGAGCACTCCCGCAGCCCGTCGGAATGGATTGGCGGCATGGCTTGGTATAGCCGCACCCGCTCTCCGTGCCCTCGAACGAGACATGATGACACTGCCGGATTGCTCTTCCGACGCGCACTGCGTCAGGGCCCGCCGAGCCAGTGGTCGATCCGGTGGTGGTCGGGCGTGAAACCGTGGTCGACACCCCAGAGCACGGCCTGGGTGCGCGAGGTGGCGCCGATCTTCGCGTAGACGTTGCGGATGTAGAGCTTCACCGTGTTCGGGCTCAGGTAGGTGAGCGCCGCGACTTCGGCGTTGCTCTTGCCCTGGGTGATCAGCGCGAGCACCTCCGCCTCCCGGTCGGTGATGCCCTCGTGACGCCCGGGCCACTCGATGCCCGGCGCATTGCGGGCACGCCGCGGCGGATCGCTCACGACGACCTCCCCGCCACGCACGGCCTCGAGCGCCGCGACGAGCTCGCGCGCAGTGAGCGACTTCGACAGGTAGCCGCGCACGCCCTGCTCGAGCGCCTGGGCGACGAGCGACGGGTGGAAGTTCCACGTGTAGACGACGACATGCGTCGCGCGCGGACTTCGCACGAGCGACGCGATCTCGTCGTGGTCCGACTCGGGCTGCGCGAACGAGTCGTACAAGACGATGTCGACGGTGTCTTTGAGGTCGAAATTCGCATCGATCTCGGCGACCACCACGCGGTGCCGGTAGTGGTCGAACATGTGCGCGAGACCCGCGAGCACGACGTCGTAGTCGTCGACGAGCGCGACGGTGAGGGGCTCGGGCATGCTCCGACGATACGCCCACTAGCACGAGATGACTACACCCTTTGGGGTGTACCCGCACCTTCGCCGCTCTGGCTGAATTGCTCTCGGCTCGACAACCGTCGGGCCGTCACGCACGCCGAGGCGTGCAGAAGAAAGGATGTCAGATCATGATCGGTCTCATCATCAGCCTCATCGTCATCGGCCTCATCGCCGGCGCAATCGCCCGCCTCATCGTTCCCGGGCGCCAGAACATCAGCATTCCGATGACCATCCTGCTCGGCATCATCGGTTCGTTCGTGGGCGGGTTCCTCGGCTTCCTGATCTTCCAGCACGACCCGATGGAGGGCTTCTTCCAGCCCGCCGGCATCATCGGTTCGATCATCGGCGCGATCATCGTGCTGTTCCTCTACACGCGCTTCGCCGGCCGCAGCGCCGCCCGTCGCTAGTCGGTCGTGGCCCGTCCGGTGCGGTTCAGCACCGGACGGGGCCAGGGCGGTGGAGACTGAAGGCCTAGCCGCATCCGCTCTCGACGCCCCGAAGGAAACCCGATGACGCTGCCCGACAACCTGCTCGACCTGCTGCGCAAGCCGAGCGCGTGCTTTCTCTCGACGATCATGGCCGACGGTTCACCACAGGTGACCGAGACCTGGGTCGACACCGACGGCGAGCACGTGATCATCAACACGGTGGTCGGGTACGTGAAGGCGCGCAACATCGAGCGCGACCCGCGGGTGGCCGTGGCCATTCAGGACCCGGATGACGCGTTCCGCTACATCCAGGTGCGCGGCGAGGTCATCAGCGCGACCACCGAGGGCGGTGCGGAGAGCATCGAGGCGCTGTCGCAGAAGTACACCGGCCGGCCCTACCCCTGGTACGGCGGGCGCGACCAGCAGCGGCTCGTGCTGACGATCAAAGCGAACAGCATCAGCGGGCAGGGATAGCGCTAGCCGCCGTCCACACGTGCCGTTTCGTGCGCCAATCGGCGTGAGACCGCCGATGTCGCCCAGCTAACGGACGGATGTCGAGTACCCTTCACTCATGGCCGAGCCGGCCGAAGCGTGGAGGTGCCCTGTGCCGATGTTCGAGCTGCAAGCTCCCCTGGTCGGGCGCGTGCCCGTGTTCCTGCGTGCGCAGCTGCCCCTACTGGCGGGCTCCACGTTCATCGTCGTGCTGTGGGAGCTCGCGGTTCCGGGGGCGCTCGGCGCGGGGCTCGCACTGCTCGGCCTGGGCGTCGTCGTGTTCGCGTCGGTCGCGTGCCTCGTCGTTCCGTGGGAGCGGTTCGCGGCATCCTGGATGATCCTCGTGGCCGTCGTCGACATCGTGGGCGTGGCGTTCATCCGCACGGAACTGCTCTCGGTCGTGGCCTCGGTGGGCATGCTCGTGATTTTCCCGGTGCTCTGGCTGGCCTACGGCTTCGGCCGACTCGCGGTGATCATGGCCATCATCGGCACGGCCTTCGTCACGCTGTTCCCGTTCATCGCCGAGGGCGACTGGCCGACGACGGGCGCGGAGTGGCTGAGCGTGATCACCCTCCCCGCGCTCATCGCGGGAGTTGCAGTGATCGTGAACGTCGCCGCCACCCAGCTACGCAACAACCTCGCCAAGATCGCCGAGGCGAACCGCCAACAGGCCATCGCGATGCAACGGGCACTCGACAACGAGGTGCTCGCCCGCAGCATCCTCGACACCGTCAACGCCGGGGTCGCGTTCTACGCCGCCAACGACGAACTGCTGCTCTCGAACGAGCTCGCGCGGCAGATGGTCGCCTCCGTAGGCTTCGCCCTCGACGCCCCGCCCTACGCCGGCGAGAACGTGCTCGCCGCCGACCGGGCGACCCCGATCCCGTTCGACCAGCAGATCATCCCGCGGGCGTTGCGGGGCGAGCTGATCGAAGACCACGTGGAGTGGCTCGGGCTGCCCGGGCAGCAGTCCGCGATCATCGCCACCTCCCGGCAGGCCTTCCGGGCCGACGGCAGCCTCTTCGGCACTGTCGTCATGGCCTACGACATCACCGAGCTCGCCTCGGCCGTCGCCGTGCGGGAGGAGTTCCTCGGCACGGTGTCGCACGAGCTGCGCACGCCCCTGACGTCGGTGGTCGGCTACCTCGAGCTGATCGCCGACGACCTGCTGCCGTCGCAGACCGACATCCAGATGTACCTCGAGGTCGTGCAGCGCAACGTCGCCAAGCTCGCCGCGCGCATCGACGACATGCACGGCGCCGCGCAGACCGACATCCTGCTCCACCCGGTCTCCACCGACATCGACTCTCTCGTCGCGACCAGCGTCGACCGGCTCGCCGGAACGGCGGCGGCGCGCGGCATCACGCTCGCCAACACGGTGACCGGCGGCGGGCCCGCGACCCTCGACCCGGCGAAGGCTGCCCAGGCGCTCGACGAACTGATCGCCAACGCGATCAAGTTCAGCCCGGCGGGGAGCACCGTCACCATCGCGCGGAGCGACACCGCCGACGGCGCGCGGCTCACCGTCTCCGACGAGGGGCCCGCGATGACGCTCGAAGAACAGTCGCGAGCGTTCGAGCGGTTCTACCGCGCGCAGTACGCCCGCGACCAGGCCGTGCAGGGCTTCGGCCTGGGCCTCTTCGTCGTGAAGAACATCATGGACGCGCACGGCGGCAGCGTCACGATCGACGGCAGCCCGGAGACGGGCACGCGGGCGACCCTGACGTTCCCGGCCGAGTCGGCGTAGGGGCGCGGCAACCGTCAGCGAGCAGCGCCAAGTCCTGCCGCTTTCGCCCGCAGCACGGCGCGCGCGCGCTCGTTGCCAGCGAGCTCCGCGGCGGCGACCAGTTCGGAGCGCGCTTCCTCGGTGCGCCCGAGCCGGGCGAGCATCTCGCCACGCACGCTCGGGAGCAGATACGACCCGCGTAGCGCACCCTCGTCGGCGAGCCGGTCGACGATGGGCAACGCGCTATCCGGCCCGGTCGCCATCGACACCGCGACCGCTCGGTTCAACTCGACTACGGCGCTGGGGGCGATGCGTCCGAGCACTTCGTAGAGCACCACTATCCGGTTCCAGTCGGTGCCGTCGACGCTCGGGGCGACCGCATGGCATTCGGCGATCGCCGCTTGCAGCGCATAGTTGCCGCGCCCACGACGCAGTCCGTCGACCCGCCGCAGGGCGGCCCGACCGCGCTCGATCTGGGCGTGATCCCACCGCGAACGGTCTTGATCGTTCAGAAGAATCGGGGTTCCGTCGCGGTCGACCCGGGCGCCGAACCGCGACGCCTGAAACTCCATGAGCGAGACCAGGCCGTGCACCTCCGGCTCCCGTGGCAGCAGGCCGGCGAGCACCCGGCCGAGACGCAGAGCTTCGGCCGCGAGTTCGATGCGGATCCATCGGTCGCCCGAAGTCGCCGCATAGCCTTCGGTGAAGACGAGATACACGACGTCGAGCACGGCGTTCAGTCGCGGCATCCATTCGCCCGGATCGGGCGCCTCGAACGGCACATGCGCCGCCGAGAGGCTCTTCTTCGCGCGCACGATGCGTTGTTGCACGGTCGCGACCGGCACGAGCAGCAAACGCGCGATCTCCTCCGTCGCGAGGCCCCCGACGACGCGCAGGGTGAGCGCGACCTGCGATTCACGCGAGAGAACCGGGTGGCAGGCGGTGAACACCAGTCGCACGACGTCGTCGTCGATCGGCTGCCAGTCGCCTTCGGTGGTCTCCGACAGGTCGTGGGCGATGGCCCTATACCGCTCGTCGAGACGTTGTCGCCGGCGCCAACCGTCGATGGCCTTGCGCTTCGCGACTGCCGTGAGCCAGGCGCCCGCGTTGCGCGGTACGCCCGACTCTGGCCATCGGATCAATGCCTCGACGACCGCCTCCTGCGCGAGGTCTTCGGCGGAGCCCACATCGCCGGTCATCTTGGCGAGCGTCGCGACGATCCGCGCGCTCTCGATGCGCCAGACTGCATCGACCCTTTGATGGATGTCGCTCACGATGCCTCATCCTCGGCGGGCTCAGACGACGCCGGAACCCGACTCGGAAGCCTTCTTGACGTACTCGTTGTCGGCATAGTCGGCGAACACCTCCTCGGCGCTCGGGATGCGGCGCACCTCCATCTTCGTGCCGGGGCCGAGCGGAGCACGGCTAGCCCACTCGACGGCTTCCTCCTTGCTCGAGACCTCGAGGATCCAGAAACCGTTGAACAGTTCATGCGTCTCGCCGTAGGGCCCGTCGGTCACCATCGGCGTCGCGCCCGCGAAGTCGACGACGAAGCCTTCCTCCGCGGGCGCGAGACCCTCGGCGACACCGAAGACGCCCGCCTTCATCATGGATTCGTTGTAGGCGCCCATGGCGTTGATGATCTCTTCGACGTCGATGTGGCCGCTTGCGTCGATGGCCTCCTGCGAAGCGCGCATGATGAGCATGTACTTCATTGTCGTTCTCCTTCGTGCGAGGTCGCCCGTTGCGTCCTCTTACTATGGCGTCGAACGGGATCGACCGAAATAGACAGCACGGCGGAGATGATTTCGCGGCTCAGTCACCCGTGGCGGCGGCGATGCCGCGCAGCGTCAGCTCGACCGTGACATCCAACCGCTCCGGGCTGAGCGGCCGGCCCCGCAACGCCTGATACGACGCGAGGGCCACGAACTGGTCGGCGAGCGCTTCGGCGTCTGCGTCGGCCCGCACCTCGCCTGCCGCGCGGGCGAGCTCGATGCGCGCGACGATCGCGGCCACGATGGGGCCGGCCAGCCGCTCGTTGAGTGCGTCGCCCAACTCGGGGTCGGTCGCGGTCACGGCGATCAGAGCCCGCGCGAGCGCTATGCCCTCCGGGCGCGCGAGTCCGTCGGAGACCGCTCCGAACCACGCACGCAGGTCGGCGGCGAGATCCGACGTCGTCGGCACGGGATCGGCGATGCCCGGCAGCGATCCCTCGAGCAGCGCCTCGCCGAGGATCGCCGCCTTCGTGGGCCACCAGCGGTAGATCGTCTGCTTCGATACCTCCGCCTCGGCGGCGAGGCCCTCGATCGTCACGGCCTCGTATCCGTCCGCGGTCAGCGCGCGCCGCATCGCCACGAGCACGGCCTGGCGGGCTTTCTCACTTCGGGGTCGGGGCACCTGTCGAGCGTATCGGGGTGTATCGTCGAAGATAAGTGGACGCACCGTTGCGTAACCCGGCGCGGACGAACCGAACACCGACCGAATAGGAAACCCCCATGGCCCTCACCGCACACTCCACCATCGGAGACTGGCTCGCCGACCCGACCGGCGGCGACCTGATCCGCGGCATGCTCTCGCAGGCCGGCACCGACCCGGCGGCCCTCACCCCCGTGCTCGGCCTGCCGCTGCAGCAGCTGATCGCCATGAGCCAGGGAGCGATGCCGCAGTCGGTCGTCGACGACCTGGTGCGGGCCGCGAACGGGGGCGAGATCCCGGATGACACGGACAGCACGGCCTGGACCGAACGGGTCACGACCGGCCGTTTCGCCGGCAAGACCGTGATCGTCACTGGCGCCGCATCCGGAATCGGCAAGGCCACCGCCGCGCGCATCGCACGCGAGGGCGGCCGGGTGATCGCCTGCGACATCGCGGCCGAGAAGCTCGAAGCGTTCCGCGCCGAACTGCCCGACGCCGACATCGTCACCGTCGCCGGCGACCTCACGCAGCAGGACGCGATCGACCGCGCCGTCGCGGCGGCGGGCGAGCGCATCGACGGGCTCGCCAACGTGGCGGGCATCAACGACGACTTCTCCCCCGCCGGCGAGACGCCCGACGCCGTGTGGGACCGCGTGATCGCGATCAACCTCACCTCGCCGTTCAAGCTCATGCGCGCCGTCATACCGGCGATGGAAGCCGCCGGCCGTGGAGCGATCCTCAACGTGTCGAGCGAGGCCGGCCTGCGCGGCAACGCCTCGGGCAACGCATACACCGCGAGCAAGCACGGCATCGTCGGCGTCACCAAGTCGGCGGCGTTCATGTACGGTCCGAAGGGCATCCGTGTGAACTCGGTCGCCCCGGGCGGGGTCGCCACCGGCATCCCGATGCCGCCGCACATGTCGGAGTACGGCTCCGGCCGCCTGTCGCCGTTCCAGCAGGCCATCCCCACCGTCGCCACCGCCGACCAGCTGGCCGCCTCGATCACCTTCCTCCTCTCCGACGATGCGGTGAACATCAACGGCGCGATCCTCGCCTCCGACGGCGGGTGGTCGGTGCAGTAGCGTCGCGGAGGCGTGTGATGCTGGCTGACCGGCTCGGGCGACCGGTCGGCCGACCCGGCCGCTCGTGGCAGGATCAGCAGTCATGAAGCTGACAGAAATGGCCGACGGAGTGTTCTTCGTCGAAGGGCCCGCCTCCAACTGGGTGATCCTCGTGGGCGACGGATCGACGACGCTGATCGACACGGGCTACCCCACCGACGCGCCGCTCGTCGACGCGTCGCTCGCCCGGGTGTCCGCCGGTGCCCCGCTCCGCGACATCCTGATCACCCACGGACACTCCGACCACATCGGCTCGGTGCGCCGACTCACCGCCGACGGCACCGTCACCGCCTGGGCGGCGCGCGGGGAGATCCCGAACATCACCCGGCAAGAGCTGCACCAGATTGGCATCGGCCAGATCCTGCCGAACCTGTGGCGGCCGCGCTACCTGAAGTGGACGGTGCACGCCCTGCGCGCCGAGGGTCTGAAAGACCCGGGGGTTCGGGATGTCGCGGCCCTCGAGCCCGACGTCGCGAGGAGGTTCGGCGGGCAGGTCGTGATTCCGCGGCTCACGCCCGGACACACCCCCGGACACCTCGTGTTCGACCTGCCCGACCACGGCCTGGTCGTGACGGGCGACGCCGTGATCACCGGGCACGCCACGTCGACCACGACCGGACGCCAGGAGCTCGACGCGAAGTGGCACTGGGACGCGGCCAGGGCGCACGGACAGGCCGCGCCGCTGCTCGTCGACGCGCGGATCGTGCTGCCCGGGCACGGTCCGGTCGAACAGCTGCGCTGAGCGGCTAGGGGCGGGCCGCGGGCTCGGGCCGCGCGGCCGGCGTTCAGGCCGCGGCGGGCGAGAGCCTCCCGAGTTCGCCGACGAGCGCGCCCACCACGGCGTCGTCGCGCAGCACACCGCGCACGTCGCCGCTGCCGGCCGAGCTCACGGCGAGCGCCACCGCGTCGACGAACGCCGCCGCCCGTCCCGCCTCGAGCGCGAGCGGATGCACGTAGGAGCGGCGGGCGACGTCGCGGGTGTTTCCGAGCAGGAAGGCCGCCGCGTCGTAGGCCACGAGGTCGGGGCGCCGGGCGCGCACGAGTGCGGGCGACAGCGCGCCGGCGGTCACCGCGGCGGCCGCGGCCGTGCCGCCCCAGGTGCGGAACGTCTTCGCGGTGGCGGGAACGGTGGTCGCCCCGTGGATGTAGGCGTTGACGACCGCGCTGCTCACGACGTGCCGGCCGTCGGGCGCGTCCACCGAGAACAGCGGCGTGCCGTCGGCGGCCTGCGCGACGAGCTCCCGCACGACGGCCGCCACCTGCGGGTCGTCGATCGCGACGTGCCACGGGCGGTGTTCCTTGCCGACGAAGGCGAACTCGATGGAGGTGCCGCTCACCCGCACGTGCTCGGCGGTGAGCGTGGTCAGGCCGTAGGTGTGGTTGTCGCGCGCGTAGCGGTCGGAGCCCACCCGGAACAGGCCGCGGTCGATGAGCCGCACCGCCGCGGCGGTGGCGCGCCTGACCCGGGTGGCGGTGGAGGCGGCGGCGGGATCGGCCGGCGGAACGGTCAGCTGCGCGTCGACCCGGGCGCGCAGGTCGGGCAGCGAGCAGCCGAAGAGCAGCAGGTCGCCGAACTTGTGCTGGGCCGCGAGCTGCTGTGCCTCCGTCGAGTAGCGGTACTGCGTGCGGCCACGAAAGTCGACGCCGGTGGCCTGCACCCGGGCGCCCCGATCGGGCGAGGCCCAGACGTCGGTCCACGCGGGCGGGATCTGCAGCGCGCGCAGCCTGGCGAGGGTATCGGCGTCGGCCACGGGTGCGCCGAGGTCGTCGACCCAGCCGCGCCCGGGAGCCGGCTCGCGGTGCAGTCCGACCGCCCGGCACAGACGGGTCGCCGACGGGCTCGATGAGGGCATATACCCCACGGTAGCGGGCGGGAGGAGAACGCGGGTCGCGTAGACAAGCAGCGACGAGGCCGCCAAGCTGGGAACGATGACCGAGAGCAGCGACACCTTCACGATCCGGCGGGCGACGGCCCGCGACATCCGCACCCTCACCGAGTGGACGAGCACCGATCCCGTCGTGTGGGTCGACGCCGAGCAGTTGACGACGGAGCTGGCGACCCGCAACTACCGCCCGGAATGGTCGTGGATCGCGGACCGCGACGGCGAACCCGTGGCCCGCGCGCTGTGGTGGGGGCGGCCCGACGCCGACCGGCCCGTGACGCTCGACTGCCTCACGACTGCGGCCGGGCTGCCCGGACCCGAGCGGGTCGGCGCCGCGCTCGTGCGCGCGGGTATCGAGGCGTTCGGCCCGGGCCCGGCGCTCGAGTTCAAGGTCGACGTCTCCCCCGGCTGGACCGGGGACCCGGCGAGCGTCGCGGCCGTGCGCTGGCGCGAGCAGGCGGCACGCGAAGGCGGATTCTCGCGCACCACCGAGCGGGTCAGCTTCGCGCGCACCGACGCCGACCCGATGCCCGCGAGGTCGACGCGCGTGCGCTTCGCCGCCGCCCCGGATGCCGCGTTCCGCGACCTGTTCGCCCGTGTGGCCACCGGCAGCCTCGACGCGCACACGCTCGACATGGTCGCGCGCGAGGGGGTCGAGGCGCTCGCCGACGACGACCTCGAGTTCTACCTCTCGCTGCCCGGCGAGCGCCACTCCTGGCGCATCGCGGAGCTGCCCGACGCGACCACCGTCGGCTTCATCATCCCGACCAGGACCGCGTACGACGCGAGCATCAGCTACCTCGGCGTGCTGCCCGAGCAGCGCGGAAACGGGTACGTGCACGACCTGCTGGCCGAGATGGTGCACATGCACCACGACGCCGGAGAGGCCCGCATCGTCGGCACGACGGATGCCGCGAACCTGCCCATGCGCACAGCCTTCGAGCGGGCGGCCTTCGCGGTCACCCGCGCCCGGATCGTGCACGAGCAGTAGCGAACTAGCCCGCGGGCGGACAATAGTCGCACTTGTAGTCTGACTAGGCGGGGGTCGAACTAGTCGGTTCCAGACGGAAGGAATCGACGTGCGCAACACACGACGCGGCGCTCGGGCTCGCGCGGGCTGGGCGGCCGCCGCCGCGACGGTGATCGCGCTCGCGATGAGCGGCTGCACGGCCACTCCCGAGGAGGACGCCGACCCGCTGAACACGGCGGCCGCGGACCTGCGCGTGCAGCTCGAGGAGATCGACGGGCTCGCCGACCTGGGCCTGGTGCTCAGCGGCAACGAGGTCTCCGTCCAGTTCTCGGTCGCAAGCCCCGCCGTCGCTGAGCGGGTGACCCTCGATGCCATCGAGGCGTTCCACGCATCGGACGTGCCCGACGCCACGGCCGAGGAAGTCGCGGAGCACTACAGCGGTGCGAAGTTCGTACTCCACATCGTGGAGCCCGATTCGCACGGCGCCGGCTCGGAGCTCGACATGCCCCTGCCCGAGACCGAGGCGGCCCCGGCCGTCGCGCGAGCCGTGGCCGCGTGGTCGGAGATGGGACAGGTCGCGGGGGTCAGCCTGCACCAGGGCGACTTCGACGGTGCCGGTTTCAGCATGCGCTACTCGGTGGTCTACGACGGGCTGCTCGCCGGGCTGCGGCCGACCGCGGCGACGCCACAGCTGCAGCAGATCATCGCGGGGCACGGCTTCGACCCCGCGGCATCCGCCATCGCACCGAGCATCACGGCCCCGCAGGTGCTCAACGCCGGCAAGGAACGGCCGCTCGTCGGCACCCGGCTGCCCCACTCCGACGAGCCCCTCAAGGCCGTCGCCGGCCCGAACTACGGGTCGACGCTCTACTCGCTGACGGGCAACGAGAACTTCGTGATCGACGCCGTGCTGCTTCCGAAGCTCGCCGCCGACGGCACGCTGCTGCCGCTCGACCTCACCGCCGAGTCCGTGCTTGCCGCCCGGCCCGCGGTCGCCGACGAACTCGGCACCCTCGGCACGCTGCGCAACGTCATCGTGTTCACCCAGGACGGTTCGGTCGTCTACTAGCCCCTCGGCGATGCGCATCTTCCTCCCCGTCACCAGCCGAGAAGAGACCCCGTGACCCAGCCCTCCGCATCGCGGTTCGACGTGCGCAGCATCCCGTTCAGCAGGAGGGGGTCGTGGCTCGACGTGTCGCCCGTGGTCGGGCTGCACGACACGCGCGAGAACCTGCACCTCGTGTCGCACCAGACCGGCATGCACGCGGTCTTCGTCTTCGAGCCGCAGCGGGCCGGGTCACCCGTGGCGGTCGAGGTCGACGCCACTCCTGCGGTGCTCACGCTCGCGACATCCGACGGCCGCATCGAGGCGGTCTTCGAGAACGACAGCACGCTGCGGCTGCGCGGCACCGGCCTCGGCCTGCGCATCGCCGAGGCCGCCGACGAGCTCACCCCGTTCACCGGCACCTACCTGTTCGAAGACCCGATCGACGGCTCGGCGGTATTCACCTCGTACGAGACCGGGCGCCGCTACCGCATCACGACGCTCCGCGGCTCGGTCGCGCTCGTGGGCGCCGAGCTGCTCGGCGCGGGCGAACGCTCGCTCACGGCAGACGGCGACTGGGAGCTCGCGATCGAGGAGTACGAGACCGCCCGCCCGCCGTACGACACGGGCGCGGGCTCGTTCGACGACGCCGCACTCGCGGTCGCCCTCGAGTTCGACGCCTATGCCGACGCCGTCGCGCCGTGGCGCAGCGAGCACACCCCGGCCGCGGTCGCTGCCGCGTACGTGCTGTGGTCGGCCACGGTATCGCCGCGCGGGTTCTTGGAGCGCGAGACGATCTTCATGTCGAAGCACTGGATGGACAAGGTCTGGAGCTGGGACCACTGCTTCAACGCCCTCGCGCTCGCCCCCGGGCTGCCCGCCGAGGCGGTCGACCAGTTCCGCGTGGTGTTCGACTTCCAAGACCCGTCGGGCGCACTGCCGGACTCGGTCACGCACTCGGAGGTGCTCTACAACTTCGTCAAGCCGCCCATCCACGGCTGGGCGCTGCGCAAGCTGCGCCGGCTGCTGCCCGCGCCGCTCGACGCGGGCGAGCTCGCCGAGATCTACGACGCCCTTGTGCGCTGGACCCGCTTCTGGCTCGACAGCCGCCGCGTCGCCGGACACGCGCTCGCGCACTACCAGCACGGCAACGACAGCGGCTGGGACAACTCGACCACGTTCGACCGCGCGCGCCTCATCGAGTCGCCCGACCTCGCGGCCTTTCTCGTGGTGCAGTTCGACGTGCTCGCCGAGCTCGCCGCCGACCTCGACAAGACGGCGGATGTCGCGGGCTGGCAGCACGAGCGCGAGCAGATGCTCGCGGCCCTGCTCGGACTCTGGGCCGACGACGCGTTCGTGGCCCGCGCCGTGACCACGGGCGAGCCGAGCACGACGACCTCGCTGCTCAACTCGCTGCCGATCGTGGCCTCGGCGGACCTGCCCGGGACCGTCACCGACGCGCTCGCGGCCACGATCGCCCGGCACGTCACCGAGCACGGGCCGGCCACGCAGCTCGTCGACTCCCCGGAGTACGAGGCCGACGGCTACTGGCGCGGCCCGATCTGGGCGCCGTCGACCGCGCTCGTCGAAGACGGGCTGCGGCTCGCCGGGCAGACCGAGCTCGCCGACCGGATCAGCGAGCGCTTCCGACGCCTCTGCGAGCGCTCGGGCTTCGCCGAGAACTTCGACGCCCTCACCGGCGAGGGCCTCCGCGACCGCGCCTACACCTGGACCGCGAGCTGCTACCTCACGCTCGCGCGCGAGGCCGAGGGGCGCCGGGGCGCCTAGCCACCCACGCCCCGCGCTACAGCGCCGCCGAAACCCGCGCGATGTCGTCCTCGAGCAGGGAGATGTTGACCTGGGTGGCGGCGTGCGTGCCCGCGCCGAGCGCGATGGGTACGAGCGCCTTCGAGTCGGCGACGTTGCCGATCGCCCACACCCCGGCGACGCTCGTCTGACCGCTCTCGTCGGTGCCGACCACCGGCCCGAACGGCGAGTCGACCGTGGTGCAGCCGAGCGCCACGAGGAGTCCGTCCGACGGGCGCGGCCTCGCCCCGAGGAACACGCGCGCCACCCGGTGCTCGGCCCCGGCCGTCAACACGCGGATGTCGCCGAGCGAACCCCGCACCCCCGTCGCCGGCGGGGCGAGGCGCACCCCGCGCGCTTCGAGCAACGACAGCTCGGCCGCGGGGATGCCGGCCTCGGCAGCTCCGAACACCGTCAGGTCGGACGACCACTGCCGCAGCAGGTGCGCCTGATTGCGGCTCTGCGGAGACGTCGCGATGACCGCGAGCGGTTCATCCCGCACCTCCCATCCGTCGCAGTACGGGCACATCACCGCGCCCGTGCCCCACAGCTCGGCGACACCGGGGATGCGCGGCAGCTCGTCGACCTGTCCGGTCGCCACCACCACCCGCCGCGCCGCGAGGTCGCGCGGCCCGCGCACGACGAAACCGGGCGCGCCGTCCTCCGCGCCGAGACCGCCGACCGCCTCGACGGCGGTGACCGTGCCGTCGACGAACTCGACCCCGTACCGCCGCGCCTCGGCGCGCCCCCGCTCGACGAGCTCGAGCGGCGACATCCCGTCTCGGCTGAGCAGTCCGTGCATGTGCGGGGCGAACCGGTTGCGTGGCTTGCCGTCGTCGACGACCACCACCGACCGCCGCGCCCGGCCGAGCATGAGCGCGGCGCTGAGGCCGGCAGCCCCTCCGCCGACCACGACCACGTCGTGCGTTTCTCCTACGTTCGTTGCCATCATCGTTCTCCTATCCCGTCGCGCGTCGCGACGCCGTGCGGATGTTCTTTCGTGAAGCGGATGTCGCGCCCCGCCGCCAGCGCGGACGTGACAGCGCCCGTTGCTCGGGAAACCTCCACCCGAAACGCACGGCCGCCACCCGCACGACGGTCGTGAGCACGATGCAGACGAGCCCGGCGACGGGCACCGGCGTGCCGAGGGCCGCGAGCACCACGAAGCCCGTCACGCCGGCGCCGGCCGCCACGGCGAACAGCGAGCCGACATGCAAGAACGCCACCGGCAGCCCGAGCAACAGGTCGCGCACGATCGAACCGCCGATCGCGGCGATGACCCCGACGAAGACCGCGCCGACCTCCGACACCCCGAGCGACAGTGCCTTCGACGCACCGATGGCGCCGAACGTGCCGATGACCACGGCGTCGAGGCCGGTGACGACCCACCCGGCCCTTCGCACCAGGGGTTGCAGCGCCATGCCGAGCAGCGCCGCCCCGGCCGCGACCGGCAGGTACCAGTTGCTGCCGACGACCACGGGCAGCTCGTCGAGCAGCACGTCGCGCAGCAGGCTGCCGCCGAGCGCCACCCCGATGCCGATGACCATCACGCCCAGTACGTCGATGCGCCGGTCGCGGAACCCGGCGGCGAACAGCGCGCCCTGCAGTCCGCCGAGGCCGGCCGCCGCGAGCTCGGCCCAGAGCGGGATCCCGAACTGCACGTCAGGGCCGGGTGGCCCGCACGGCCTCGAGCACGAACTCGGCCACGGCGTCGGGCTGCGAGACGGCCACGGCGTGCGAGGCGCGGATCTCGACGGTCTGCGAGCCGGCCCGTTCGGCCATGAACCGCATCGATTCGGCGGGGATGGCGAGGTCTTCGAGCGTCACCATGGTCCACGACGGGATGGTCTTCCAGCCCGCCTTCGTCGCCGCGTCCTGCAGGGCGATCGCCGCGATAGGCCGTTGCGTCGCGGCCATGAGCGCCGCCTCCTCTTCGGCGACGTCGGCCGCGAACACGGCGCGGAACCGGTCTTGGTCGATGTACAGGTCGTCGCCCGAGCTGGCGTCCTCGCCCGCGCCGCCGACGAACGGCACGCTGACGAGGGCCGCGCCGAGTTCGCCTCCGGGGTACTTGTCGGCGAGCTCGGCGGTGCTCTCGCCCGGTTCCAGGTTGAAGCTCGCGACGAAGACGAGCGCACGCACATTGGATGCCCCGTCGGTGGCCTCGCTCATCACCGAGCCCCCGTAGGAATGCCCGACCACGACCACCGGACCGTCGATCCGGTCGATGACGCTGCGCAGGTAGGCGGCGTCGTCGGCCAGCCCGCGCAGGGGGTTGGCGACGGCGAGGACGGGCAGGCCTTCCGCGCGCAGGCGTCGCACGACTCCGTTCCAGCTCGACGATTCGGCGAAGGCGCCGTGCACGAGCACGACGGTCGGCGTGTCCGCCCCGGGGGAGAACGCTGATCCAGACATCTTTGCTCCTCTGTTCGTTGGTGGTATGCAATGTGCAATATATTACGAACGGGAAAACGTCGGAATCAAGAGGGTCGAAGGGAATTCATCCCTTCGGCCCATCACGGTGCGCGCGGGCTCGTCCCTACGACCGACGGCGCTCGAAGACCAGGTGCACGACGCCCGACGGAGACGGAGTCGCCTCGATCTCGAATCTCTGCTCGACGCCCTCGAGCCCGTCCCAGAGGCGCTCGCCCCGGCCGAGCACGATCGGCACGAGCACGAGGTGCATGCGGTCGATCAGGTCGGCAGCGAGAAACTGCCGCACCGTCGAGACGCCGCCCCCGATGCGCACGTCGAGGTCGCCCGCGAGGGCGCGGGCACGCGCGAGCGCCGCGACCGGGTCGGCTTCTACGAAGTGGAAGGTCGTGCCGCCCTCCATCTCGAGCGTCGGCCGGGGGTGGTGGGTGAGCACGACGACCGGCGTGTGGAACACGGGGTCGCCTCCCCACCAGCCCCTCCATTCGTCGTCGCCCCATGGGCCGCGCTGCGGCCCGAACTTGTTGCGGCCCATGATCTCGACGCCGATGCCGGGCGCCCACTGGCTCGCGAACGACTCGTCGACACCGTGCGACCCGGCCGTCTCGCCGTGGATGCCCATCTGGCGGAAGGTGCTCGTCTCGAACGCCCACTCCATGAGCCGCGAACCCGCGTGGCCGAACGGCGCGTCGAGCCGTTGCCCCTCCCCCGTGCCGAAGCCGTCGAGGGAGATGGAGAAATTGTGCACGCGGACGAGAGACATGGCGGCTCCTGGCGACGGGGTTTCGCGATCACCCTACGGCCGATGCGCCCGTCGCTCAAGGGTTCTCTCGAAGACCGCCGATCGATGCGCCGCGCTTAGACTCGTGGAGGGCCGCGAGTACGTCGACGGGCCGTCAGAAGTCGATTGTTCGGAGTCACCCTGCCATCCACACTCCCCACGATCGCGGCGACCTCGTGACCGACGACCCCACCCGCCCCGTGCCCTCCCGCAAGCCCGAGCCGCGCAAGCCGGCGCCGGGCAAGGCCGAGCCGCGCAGGCCCGAGGCCCGCAAGTCCGACGGGCGTCGCGCCGAGCCGCGCAAGTCCGGGCCGCGGCTCGACCGGCCGCGCACCAGGCGGGTCAACCAGCACGACCTGCGCGACATCCGCGCCCGCCTGCGCGGCACCATCTACGAAAGCGTCGAGCCGCAGGCCGGCATCGGCGGCGACCTCTATTCCGCACCGCAGATCGTCGAGTTCTGCCTCGACCTCGGCGACGTGATGCTCGCCTCGGGCGCCGACGTGCGCAGCACCGAGGTCGCCATCGTCGCGGTAGCCACGAAGTGGAACCTCGCGCCGCTCGAGCTCGACATCACCGGAACCGCGATCACCCTGCAGTACGCCCCGCTCGGCCAGCCGCCGCTCACCAAGGTGCGCGTGATCAACGCCGAGGGCTCGAACCTCTACCGACTCAATCAGGTGTACGTGATCGTCAACGACCTCGTGCACGGCGACCTTGACATGACCGACGCCGTCGCCGGGCTCGTCGACGTGGTGAAGTCGCCCGGCCGCTGGGCGCCGTGGATCATGGACCTCGGCCTCGGCCTGCTCGCCGCATCGGTCACGATGCAGGCCGGCGGCACCCCGTTGTCGGCGTTCGGCGCGCTGCTCGTGGTGCTGGGGGTGTCGCTCGGCGGCCGCTGGCTCGTGCGCCGCGGCATCCCGGTCTTCTTCGTCTCCGGCAGCCAGGCGGCGGTCGCGACGATCGTCGGCACGCTCGCGGTCTGGTCGGGGGCGCTCAACGCCGGAGGGGCCGCGGCGATGGTCGCGGCATCCGTCGTCGTGTTGCTCCCCCACCAGGTGTTGGTGACCTGGGCGCAGGACGCGATCTCGGGCTTCCGGTCGATGGCGCTGTCGCGCGGACTGATCATCGGCCTGTCGGTGGCGGCGATCGTCTGCGGGGTGCCCGCCGGGGTGGCGATCACCGCGGGCCTCGACCTCGAGGTCGATCCGACGAACATCACACTGCAGACCCTGCCGCTCTGGCTGTTGCTCGTGCTCTCGGTGCTCGCCGCGGGCGCGAACTGCTTCGTGCAGGGGGCGACGGCGCGCATCATCCCGATCGCGATGGGCGCCTCGCTGCTCAGCGCGTCGGCCCTCTACCTGTTCAGCGGCGTGCTCGGCATGCCGCGGCTGGCCGCCACGTTCATCGCCGCCACCATCCTCGGCGCGCTCAGCACGGTCGTCGCGGCCCGGCTGCGCACCTCCCCCGCGGTGATCGCGGTGCCGGCGTTCTGCGGTTCGCTGCTGCCCGGCATCGCGGTGTCGTCGGCGCTGCTCGACTTCATGGCCGGCGTGCCCGGCGCGTCGATCTCGTTCGTCGCGGCCGTGCTGGTGGCACTCGGCATCGGCGCCGGGCTCGTGCTCGGCAACCTGATCGCCACGCCGGGCGCGCGCCGCTACCTGCGCCGCTCGAAGCGCGTCGAGGTGCACTCGGTGAACACCGACACGCGTTCGCTCGACGTGATCACCGGCCTCTGACCTCGGCCGGCGCGCGCAGCACCTTCTCCATCGCCTTGCCCCGCGCGAGTTCGTCGACGAGCTTGTCGAGGTAGCGGATCTGCTTCATGAGCGGGTCGTCGATCTCTTCCACCCGCACGCCGCAGACGACGCCCGTGATGAGCGCGGCGTTCGAGTTCATCGGTGCTTCGGCGAAGAACTCCTCGAAGGTCGTGCCCTCGGCGACGTGACGGGCGAGCTGCCCGTCGTCGAACCCGGTGAGCCAGATAATCACCCGGTCGAGTTCGTCGCGCGTGCGCCCCTTGCGCTCGAGCTTGGCGAGGTAGAGGGGGTACACCGCGGCGAACGGGGTGGAGGAGATTCTGCTCACCGGGCCAGCGTAGACCCGGGGTCGGTCAGCGGTCGAGCATGTCGCGCACCGCGGATGCCGCGATCGCGACGCCGCGCCGCGGTGTGGTGTGGCGTGCGGGGTCAGCCCTCCCGCGGGCCGGGGGCTGCGGAGCGGTGCAGCGCGTCGAGCGCCGTGTCGAGGGCGGCTTCGAGCGGCCACGACGACCGTTCGGGCTGGCTCAGCACGAGTCCGCCCTGGATCGCCGCGAGCACGGCGACCGCGATGCGCCGCGGGTCGGCCGAGGCATCGACGTCGCCGGCCGCCTGCATCTTGCGCACCCCGGCGGCGAGCGACTCGCGCCAGCCGGTCATGCTCTCCGTGATGATGCGCTCGAGTTCGGGATCGGTCATGGCGGCCTGCGTCGCGAGCGATCCGATCGGGCACGCCCAGCGCCCGAGCCCGAGGTAGTAGTGCACGAGCGCGTCGCGCCAGTCGTGCCACGACTGCCAGCTGCCGAGGTCGTCGAGGTGCGGCTGCTGGGCGTCGAACAGCTCGCTCGCCTCCCACACCGCGACCTCGCGCACGAGTTCGGCCTTGCCGCCGGGAAAGTAGTGGAAGAGCTGGCTCTTGCTGGTGAGCGTCGCCGCGCGCACGGTGTCGAGCGTGGTGCCGCCGATGCCGGCGGCGAGGATCTGCTGGCCGGTGGCGGCGATGATGCGCTGCCGGGTGGCACGCCCCCGCTCGGTGATCTTCTTTTCTTCCATGGGTCGAGAGTACCGCGCTGGACTACACAGTCCACACCGTGTTACAAATGGACCATGAAGTCCAATGAAGAAGAACTCGCTTCCCTGCCCACCGATTCCCGGCTCGCCGGCCGCACCGCGATCGTCACCGGGTCGAGCAGCGGCATCGGCGAGGCCATCGCCCGCGTGCTCGCCGCCTCGGGCGCGGCCGTCGTCGTGAGCGGTCGCGACGCCGCCCGCGCCGAGGCCGTCGCGGCGTCGATCCGCGGCTCGGGTGGCGAGGCGCACGTCGTCGTCGCCGACCTCGGCGGAACATCCGCCGACATCCGACGCTTCGCCGACGAGGCGACCAGCGCCCTCGGCGGCCACGTCGACATCCTCGTCAACAACGCGGGCATCTACCCGGCCACCGCGACCGCCGACCTCTCCGACGCCGAGCTCGACGCCGTGCTCGCCACCAACATCCGCGCGCCACACGTGCTCGTCGCGGCGGTCGGCCCCGCGATGGCCGAGCGGGGACGGGGCTGGATCGTCGACATCGGATCGTGGATGTCGCGGGTCGGACTCCCCTTCGCGGCCGCGTACACCGGGTCGAAGGCCGCGCTCGAGCAGATGACCCGCAGCTGGGCGGCCGAGTTCGGGCCGCGCGGCGTGAACGTCAACACCGTCGCGCCCGGCGCCACGAGCACCCCGGGCAACGCCGCGAGCGCCGACGCGGTCGAGGCGATGACCGCGGCGACGGTGGCGGGCGTGCCCGTGCGTCCGGTCGACATCGCGTACGCGGTGCGCTACCTCGTGACCGACGAGGCCGTCTTCGTCCACGGCACCACGATCGACGTCGACGGCGGCATCGCAGCGACGCGGCTCTCCTGATGGCCCAGGCGGAGGCACGATTCGGCGCGGAGTCGACGGCCATCGAGGTCGTGGCGGGCATCGACCTGCGCGGAACGACGGCGGTGGTCACCGGGGCCAGTTCGGGCATCGGCATCGAGACCGCACGCGCCCTCGCCGCGGCGGGTGCCGAGGTGACGCTCGCGGTGCGCGACATCCGTGCGGGCGACGGGGTGGCGGCAGACATCCGCGCCACCACCGGCAACGACGCGGTGATCGTCGCCCCGCTCGACCTGGCCGACCTCGCGAGCGTGCGCGCCTTCGCCGCCGCCCGCACAGGCCCGCTGCACCTGCTCGTGAACAACGCCGGGATCATGGGTGGGCCGCTCGAACGCACGGCGGCCGGCTGGGAGCGGCAGTTCGCGGTGAACCACCTCGGGCACTTCGCGCTCGCCCGTGCCTTGCACCCAGCCCTGCGCGCCGCGGCCCACGACGGCGAGGGCGCTCGGATCGTGTCGGTCAGTTCGAGCGGACACGGGGCGAGCGGCATCCGCTTCGACGACCTCTTCTTCGACCGGACCCCGTACGACGCGGGGCTCGCCTACGGGCAGTCGAAGACGGCGAACGTGCTGTTCGCGCTCGAGGCGACCCGGAGATGGGCCAACGACGGCATCGCGGCGGCCGCGGTCATGCCCGGCGGAATCTGGACCAACCTGCAGCGACACTGGGACCCTGCGGTGCTCGCCGAGATGAAGCGGCGCTACCGCACGAAGACCCCGCAGCAGGGCGCGGCGACGTCGGTGTTCGTCGCGACCCGCGCCACCCTCGGGCCGGGCACACCCGCCTACTACGAGGACTGTCATCCCGCCCGAGTGGTGCCCGCGATCGTCGACGGGGTGCACGGCGTGGTCGAGCACGCCCTCGACCCCGAGGCCGCGGCGCGGCTCTGGGAGGTGTCGGAGCGTCTCACCGCCTAGGTTTCGGGGCGGCCGACGGGGTCACTCGAGCGCGAGCGCGAACCGCCGCTTCGGCAGGTGGGTCGCGCCGAGACGCTCGTAGAAGCCGATCGCGGGGGCATTCCACTCGGGCGTCTGCCACTCCAGGCGCCGCAGGCCGCGGTTGCGCGTATCCTCGACGACCGCCTGCACCAGCAGGCTCCCGATGCCCGACCCCCTGCGGGTGTCGAGCACGAAGAGGCAGTCGAGGTGGGCGAAGATCTCTCCCGTCCAGGTCGCGACGTCGGTCGTCGCGGTCGCGTAGCCGACGGGTCCCGACGCGTCCGACGCCACGAAGACACGCAGCCGCCCCTCCTCCACGAATCCCGCCACGGTGTCGGCCCAGTCGGGCGCGACTGCGGCGCTGCCGCATTCGAAGTCCATGTGCGACTCCACCAGTGGTCGGATCGCCGCGCACTCCGCGGCGGTCGTCGCCGTTCGGACGGTCGGGGCGACGGGCGCCGTCACGCGACGGGTGCCGCGAGCGGGTCGACCGGCAGGCGAGACCGTCCGGAGTCGCTCACCGTGGCGAGCCCCTCCCGCGCCCAGTATTCGAATCCGCCGATGAGCTCGCGCACGTCGCTGTAGCCCAGGGTGGCGAGCGTGAGCGCGGCGCGGGTGCTGCCGTTGCAGCCCGGGCCCCAGCAGTACACGACGATCGCGGCATCCAGGTCTGGAGCGACGCTGGAGATGCGGTCGGCGAGTTCGGCGTTCGGAATGTGCACAGCTCCGGGGATGCGGCCCTGGGCCCAGGAGGCGAGCGACCGGGTGTCGACCACGAGCGGCGGCGCCGCGGATGCCCGAGCCGCAGCGAGGTCGGAGGGGTCGGTCTCGTAGGCGAGTTTGGCCGCGAAGAAGTCGGCGGCGGAGAGTGGCGTGGTCATGCCTCAATCCAAGCCGGGCGGCGCACTTCGAGGAAGAGACGAACTACGGAGAAGGCGTTCGCGCGGGACGCTTTACCCGGTAGATTCGCGCTCATGCCTTCGAATCCACGGTTAGACCTCGATGCCACCGATCACGCGATCATCTCCCAACTGCAGGTCGACGGCCGCACGAGCGTGGCCCAGCTCGCGCGGTTCGTCAACCTGTCGGCGAGCGCCACGGCGGAACGGGTGCGGCGGCTGACCGATGGCGGGGTCATCACGGGCTATTCGATCACCGTCGACGCGGAGGCCCTCGGCTACAGCGTCACTGCGTTCGTGCGGCTCGCCTACCCGACGGGCAACTACAAGCCGTTCCACGACCTGGTCGACGCGCTGCCCGAGGTGATCGAGGCGCACCACGTCACAGGAGCCGACTGCTTCATCATCAAGGTTCTGGCCCGGTCGATGCGCGACCTCGAGCGCATCACCGGCCGGCTCTCCACGCTCGGCGGGGTGACGACGAGCGTCGTCTACTCGAGCCCGGTGCCCTCGCGCCACGTCACTCCGGCGTAGCGGGCATCGCGAGGCGGTCACGCCCGCGTGACGAATTGCTCCCGGGTCTCGCCTTACGGGTAGACCCGAATGGAGGAATGGCGCGTGACTTCCGAGGTGTATCTGGCGATCGTGGAAGAGCCGTCGCTGTGGGACACGACCGAGCCCGTGCTCGTGATCTTCCTGGCGGAGGGTGCCGTGCCGCCCGACCGGCTCGTCGACCCGGTGGCCGTGGGGCTCGGCCCCGTGCCGGGTCGCTGGCATCTGTTGCTCTGGCACCGGCCGAGCCGGCCGGCGTTCTACGGCGAGCGCCCGCCGTCCGGCTCCGCCTAGAAGCCCGCCCGCCAGTCGAGGATGATGCGGGCCACCTCGTCGAGGTTCGACTCGAGCAGGAAGTGACCGCCGTCGAGGAGTTCCACGCGCGCCTCCCGCGCGTCGCGACGGAACGCCTCGGCGCCGGCCGGGCCGAAGATCTCGTCGTTCTTCCCCCAGACCGCGAGCACGGGGACCCCGGATGCGCGCAGCCATTCGTGCACTGCCGGATAGAGCGCGCGGTTGGTGTGGTAGTCGCCGAAGAGCGCGAGCTGGGCGAGATCGATGCCCGGACGGGCGAGCAGGGCGAGGTCGTGCTCCCACGCGTCGGGGTCGACGGTCGTGACATCGGGCACGCCGTGGGTGTACTGCCACTCGACGGCGTCCCTCCCGAGCGCCGCCCGCAGGGCCTGCGCGTTCGCATCGGACCGATCGTCTCCGTACGCCCAGATCGGCGCCCAGAAGTCGGGCACGAAACCCTCCTCGTAGGCGTTGCCGTTCTGCGAGATCACGCCCTCCACGGCCGCCGGGTCGGCGAGCGCGAGGCGCCACGCGACGGGGGCGCCGTAATCCTGCGTGTACACCGTGTACTTCGTCACGCCGACCGACTCGAGGAAGCCCTTCGCGACCGTGGCGAGGGCCGCGAAGGTGTACTCGAAGTCGTCGACCGACGGCGCAGACGAGCGGCCGAAGCCGACGAGGTCGGGCGCGATCACGCGGTACTTCTCGGCCAAGACCGGGATGAGGTGGCGGAACATGTGCGAGCTCGTCGGGTAACCGTGCAGCAGCAGCATCACGGGCGCGTCGATCGGACCTGCCTCACGGTAGAAGACGTCGAGCCCCTCGACCGAGACGGTGCGGTGGTGGACGGTGACCATGTGTAACTCCTTAAAGTTGTTTTAGTGGTTAGTAGCACGGTAGCATGGACATCAGCCCGGATGTCACGATGGAGGAACCGATGGCCCACGACGAAGACCTGCTGCTCGCGCTGCTCAACAGCGCGCCCGTCGTCGACGGCGGGCCCACCGACACCCTCACGGGCGACGCGGGCCG
>Ga0247809_1000158_pt1 | contig 36941 bp, 29 predicted proteins | sample UWRJL104311B1_FD_180951 | JGI IMG/M metagenome (GOLD analysis project Ga0247809, IMG submission 180951) | Plant litter microbial communities from Arlington Agricultural Research Station in Wisconsin, United States - UWRJ-L104-311B-1 | ecosystem: Environmental > Terrestrial > Plant litter >...
GGACGGCGTACGATCGTTCCCGCCTTCGCATGGTGATCGAATACCCTGATCGAGGATAGTATCGCCGGAACGCACGCTGCCTGCATCACGTTCATCCTCAAAAGAAGGATGCGTATCGGTGCTTCAGGTCAGTCAAGACGTCGAGAATACGGATGTCGCGCCAGTGATTGCCGCGAAGCCTAGCGCGGTGGCCCCGCTGGCGGCGGCGATCGTCGAGCGCTTGTCTGACGGCAACCTCGTCTACGTCGCGGCGGACGATCAGCGGGCGACGGAGATCGCGACCATCGCGGCGGCGCTCGCGCCAGATGCGCTGGTCGTCCACGTGCCGTCGAGCGATGCGCTGCCGGGCGACGATGCGCCGGCATCGCCTGCCAATGTCGGACGTCGCGTGGCGGCGTTGCGGCGGCTGCGCGCGGGGTCCGAGAGTAAAGCCGCACCGATTCTGGTGGTGACGACCGCCGAGGCAACTGCGGTCCGCTATCCGCCGCCACCGATGTTCGACGTGGCGCCACCGCGGCTCCAGGTCGGCGATCCGATCGACATCGAGGCGTTTGCCGCGATCGCCGAGGAGGTCGGCTACCTGACCGACGATCGGATCGACGAACCCGGCGAGATCGCGGTACGCGGTGGCGTGATCGACGTGTTCCCCGCCGATCGCGAGACCCCGGTTCGCATCGAGTTCGCCGATGGTCGCATCACGGGGTTGCGTGATTACGATCCGGTGTCGCAGCTCGGCCTGGGCGACGTCGACGTCGTCGAGATCGGTCGCGCGACCGAACCCTCGGTCGAGAAGGGCGTGTCGATCCTCGCGCACCTTCCGGATGCGGCGGTCGCGTTCGACCGGGATGCGGAAAAGCGGCGCGATCGGTTCCTTGCCATCGCCGCAGACGGACTGCCCCGACGTCGTGCCTCCGCCGATCTGGTCCTCGAAAAGGTTTGGGCAACCGAGATCGCGAAACGTGAAACGGCTGCGTTCGACGTCGGCGACGAAATGCCCCCGCGGTTCATCGAACGGCGCGATCCGGCGCGCGCGTTCGCCCGGTTCGCGAAAGACGCACTCGCGGATGGGCGTCTGCTCGTCGTGGGATCGCCGCGCGACCTGCGGTTCCTCCAGCCCAGGCTCGAGCGGGCAGCGAAGATCACCTTTACGGCGGTCGATCGCTGGACGGACGTCGTTTCGGCCAAGCCCGGCACCGCGATGCTGCTGGTTTCCCCGATCGATCGCGGGTTCGTTGCAAGTGGAACCGCGGTCGTCGCCGGCGCGGACCTGCTCGGTGGGCGCGCGCGTGGGGACGAGATCACGGGCGGCAGCGCAGGCATGTTGCCGGGATTGACGAGCGAGCTGCGATGCGGCGACGTGATCGTCCACGAGGAGTTCGGGATCGGCGTCGTCCGCGGGCTCGAGATGCTGCCGGGTACCGACGGCGACGCGATCGTCCTCGAATATGCCAAGGAAGGCCGCCGCCTGGTGCCGGTGCGCGAGGCCGACCGGATCTGGCGGTATGGCGCGGAGATCGACGCGGTCACGCTCGATTCGCTCGACGGCGCGTCGTGGCAGAAGCGGCGTGGCGCGATCGATGCCGCGATTGCCGAAAGCGCGCGAGAACTCGCCGCGATCGCTGCGGAACGCGACGCACGGACGACCGATCCGATCGAGCCCGACCGTGCCCGGTACGAGAAATTCGCCGCCGGCTTCGCGTTCACCGAGACGCCGGATCAGGCAAAGGCGATCGCGACGACGCTGGCGGACCTTGCGAGTGGCAAGCCGATGGACCGGCTGATCATCGGCGATGTCGGCTACGGCAAGACCGAGGTCGCGTTGCGTGCCGCGGCTGCCGTCGCGCTGGCCGGGCGCCAGGTCGCGATCGCCGCGCCGACGACGGTGCTGGTCCGACAGCATATCGAGACGTTCTCGAAGCGGTTCGAGGGGACCGGCGTGGCCGTCGCCGGCCTGTCGCGGCTGTCGAGCACTGCGGAGAAGGCACGGGTTCGGGCGGGCCTTGCGGACGGATCGATCGGCGTCGTGATCGGCACGGGGGCGATCGCCGGCAAGGGCGTCGCGTACAAGGATCTCGCGCTCGTCGTGATCGACGAAGAGCAAAGGTTCGGTGCAGCCGACAAGGCCAAGATGCATGCGCTGGGGGCGGGGCACGTCCTGACGCTTAGCGCGACGCCGATCCCGCGGACGCTGCAATCCGCAATGATCGGGTTGCAGGGCTTGTCGGTCATCGCCACCCCGCCGGCACGTCGCCAGCCGATCCGTACGTCGGTGGCGCAGTTCGACGACGCGACGGTGCGCGCGGCGCTGCGTCGCGAGCGGGCGCGCGGTGGACAGAGCTTCGTCGTGGTGCCGCGGATCGACGACATGGCGCCGCTTGCCACCAAGCTGGCCAAGCTCGTGCCCGAACTCGGGCTGGTGCAGGCGCACGGGAAGATGCCGGCGGGGGAGATCGACGAGGCGATGGTCGCGTTCGCGGCGGGAGACGGCGACGTGCTGCTCGCGACGAACATCATCGAGGCCGGGCTTGATGTGCCGCGCGCGAACACGATGATCGTGCATCACGCGGACCGGTTCGGGCTGTCGCAGCTGCATCAGTTGCGGGGACGCGTCGGTCGCAGTGGACGGCGGGGGCAGGTGATGCTGCTGACCGACGGCGAGGCGACGATCGCAGAGGCGACGCTGAAGCGGTTGCGCACGCTCCAGGCGTTCGACCGCCTGGGCGCGGGCTTTGCGATCAGCGCGCGCGACCTCGATCTGCGGGGCGCGGGCGATCTGGTCGGCGAGGCACAGGCCGGTCACATGAAGCTGATCGGGATCGACCTGTACCAGCATCTGTTCGGCCGCGCGTTGCGGCTGGCGCGGATCGACCGCGAGGGCGGCGCGCCGATCGACGACTGGATTCCCGAGCTCCACCTCGAACTGGGCGGCAGCCTTCCCGAAGCGTGGATCCCCGAAATGGAGGTGCGGATGTCGCTCTATGGCCGGCTTGCGCGGCTGGAGGACGTCTCGGCGCTCGACCTGTTCGAGGCGGAACTCGACGACCGCTTCGGCAAGGCTCCCGAGGCGGCACTACGACTGTTGCAGGTGGCGCGTATCCGGATGATGGCGCGTGAGGCGGGCGTACGACAGATCGACGCCGGTCCCGCTGCGATCGCGTTCACGCCGCACGACCGGACTGCCGCAAAACCGCTCGACGATATGGTCGAGAAGAACGGGCGCTGGATCGCCGCCGAGGGCATTGCCGACCCGATCGCGCGGGCAGGGCGGATCGAGGAACTGCTGGACGCGCTGATCGGCTAGGCGCGTCCGATCATTCGGCGGCGGCTGCGAGCGGGACGGGCAAAGCCTCATCGGTGAGTGCCGCCAGGATCGCGCGTACCAGGTCGACCACGCGCGCGAATCCGGCGCCGGGCGCGTGGAGCTTGCGATCGAGATACAGCGTGCGGTCCAGCTCGAACTGGACCGCGTGAACGTTTGCGGACGGGCACGCGTGACGTTCCAAGATGTGGCCGCCCGCATAGGGTGCGTTGATCGCGGTCGAGAACCCGCGCGCGACGCACTCGGCTTCGATCCGCGCGACGAAGCGTGGCTCGGCGGAATGGCCGAACCGATCGCCGATCACGATTCGCGATCCACCCGGACCGAGCGGCGGCATCGAATGCACGTCGAGCAACACCGCCACTCCGAATCGGTCGTGTGCCGCCTTCAGCGCCGCCGTGAGCGCCGCATGGTAAGGACGGTGATCGTTGGCGATCCGCGCGGTGACGTCGGCATCGGTGAACCGGCGCGCCCAGAGGTCGCCTGCCCCCGATGCGCGGCGCGGGACGAGCCCGAGCCCGCTGCGCAGCTTGGCGGATTGCTGGGCAAGCGGCATCGACTGCGCACCCTCGTCGAGCAGCGGATCGCGTTCGTCCTCGCGCCGGTTGAGATCGATCCAGGCGCGCGCGCGGGTCTGGACGATCGTCGTTTGATCGGTCCGTGCGGCGCGCGCCACCGCGTCGACGAGCCGGTCCTCAAGCGGCAGCAGCCCGGCAAGCGGCACGCGCAACGCCGTCTTGAGCGCGAGCGGATAGTCCCGGCCTGCGTGCGGGACGGACACCACTACCGGGCTCACGGGCGGCATTGCGCCCAGGCGCTCGAAGGAAGAAGACTGCATCGCACCACGCTAGGGCCAGCACCTGGCATGGGCAATCGACCTGGATATGTTAACCATTTTCAGGGTAGGGCGGCCGCGGAATGTGCGTGTGAAAACGGGACTTTAGATCGATGTTACGAATTCTGCTGGCCGAGGACGATCAGGTCATGCGCGAGTATCTGACTCGGGCGCTCGAACGCTCGGGCTATGCCGTGACCGCGGTCGACCGCGGGACGGCGGCGATTCCCTTGCTTGAAACCGAGACGTTCGACCTGTTGCTGACCGATATCGTCATGCCCGAGATGGACGGCATCGAACTGGCGCAGAAGGCCGGCGAGATGTGCGCGGACCTGCGCGTGATGTTCATCACCGGCTTTGCGGCGGTTACGTTGAAGGCCGGGCGGGCGATGCCGCAGGCCCGCGTGCTGTCCAAGCCGTTCCACCTGCGCGACCTGGTCGCCGAGGTCGATCGGCTGTTCGAGATGGATAATGTCACGGGCATGCATTGAGGGCTTGCACGCCGCGAAGAGCGCGGCTAGTGGAGCCCTCCGGCGGGCGTGTAGCTCAGTGGTAGAGCACTGTGTTGACATCGCAGGGGTCGCAAGTTCAATCCTTGCCACGCCCACCATTGAAAACCCCGCTAGTCCCATGGGCTAGCGGGGTTTTTATTTGCCTGAGCGCAAGCGGGGTCCCCGAAGGGACCCTCGCCTCAGGCGGGTATCTGGTCGATCGTCGCGGTGTTTTCGGCCTTGATGCCGTTCTCGCCGTGCCGCAGTTTCGACAGCGCCTGATAGACCTGCAAGCGGGCGCGCATCACCGAACCGAGCGGGCGGTGCGCCGCGAGTGCGTGCGCGGGGCGGAACGTCATCACATCGTCGAAATAGCGGACGCGGGCGGCGCTATAGGCTTCCTGCCGCGGGATGCGGATCGTCCCGACCGTCAGGTAGCGGCTCTCCTCCTCGGGCCAGTCGACCGACGTATCCTCGATCGGCTGCGTCTCGGCGTTCGCCCAGAGCTGTACGCGCAGTTCGAAGACCGCGTCGTGTTCGCCGAAATAGCGGACGGCGGCGTGGCGGAAACCGTCCTCATCCTGCTTTGCGTCGAGTTCCCAGTCCTTTAGCGCGGCCTGTTCGGGCGAGGCAGGGAAGGCGCCGAGCTTGGCGACGTAATCGCCGTAGCGGATCGGACATTGGCTGAAATACGGTTCGGCGAGCGGATGACTGAAGGGATGGCCGAAAAAGTCCGCCTTGGGGCTCTCGGTGCCGACCGCGTGCAGCGCCTTGTTCACATTGCGCGCAAGGCTCGACACCGCGCTCTTGAAGCCCTCCGGCAACGGCACGGCCGCACCGATCTTCTTGGCGTCGCTCAGAAACCCCTGCGCGGTGCCGGACGGAAACGTCGTGCCCGTCGCGAACACGAAATCCTGCGTGTCGGCATCATGACCCGACAGCTTGTCGCCGGGTACGTCGAAGATCTTGATCGCCATGCCGCGGTGCGTCGAGACGCGGTCGCCGAGCGTCTCGCCGGGCCCCTGCGCGAAGCGGATCGCGACGGGGTGCGTGCCGGGCGTCGCGAACACGCCCTGCGCGAGTTCGGGCGGCAGGCCGGGCGCGATCGTCAGTTCGCCGATCACGCAGGCCGAACTCTTCGCGTGGCTCGCGCGAACCGCATGGCCCTCGCGCTTCTCGACGGTTTCGGTCTGCTGCGACATGCCCTGGATGATGCCGTCGATCGACTCCTGCTCGTCGGGCTGAATCGTCTCGATGTCGTCGCTGTAGCGGAGATAGGTCATGTCGGGCCTCACTTTGTGGGTGCGAACGAGAACAGCTCGGTCTTGAGCGACGCGGGCGCACCGGGCTTGAACCAGTTGGTGTCCTGGATGTGGCTGGCGGTGACGTAGATGCGGCCGTCCGGACCTTCCGAGAACGTATCGGGCCAGCGCAGGCGGGCGTCTGTCAGCACCGGCTCGACATGATCGCCGACCAGACGGGTGATGCCGTTGTTCACCGGCGACGTCAGGTAGAGCGTGCCCGCCTTGCTCATCCACAGGCCGTCGGCGACGTGGGTCTGCGCGACGGTCTTCACGCCCGCGGCCCGCGTTGCCTCGCTGACGCCGTCACGCAGCAGGGCGGTGTCGATCGAGTAGAGCGTCTTGCCGGTGAGCGCCTGGTAATAGAGCGTCTTGCCGTCGTTGGAGATCGCGATGCCGTCCGCAGCGAAGGCGGGCTGGCGACCGTCGGGGCGGACGAGCGGCTTGCCGTCGGTCATCACCTTCACGGTCTTGTCGATCTGCGTCGAGCCGTGCCCGTCGAGCGCGCGAAAGCCCTTGCCGGTTTCGAGATCGATGACGATGATCGCGCCACGCGTGCCGGAATCGGTGATGTAGCCGGTCTTGCCGTCGGGCGAGAAGCGGATGTCGTTGAGGTAGGTGCCCTGCAACGCGACGTCGAGCGGCACCTTGATGACCTTGGTCACGCGGTTGGTGGCGAGGTCGACCTTCACCAGCTTGGGTGCGCCTTCGAGGATCTTCTCGTTACCCGGCGCGCCGGGATCGAGCACCCAGAGGTTGCCGTGACCGTCGGGGACGATCGACTGCACGCAGACGAAATAATCGCCGACCGGCATTTCCGCCGACTTCGCGTTGCGCCAGCTGTTCCACTTGGCGTCCGGATAGGCCTTGAGCGAGCCGTCCTTCATCACTTCGGCGACCGAGATCGGGGCGTCGTCGGTCCAGCGCGGGAAGTTGACGAAGCGGCGGCCGTCGGCGGTGACGGCGACGCCGGTCGCCTGGTGATCGAACTGCGCGACCTGGGTGAGCGGGCGACCGCTGGTCTGCGATGCGGTCTGCGCGCTGGCGACGCCGATCGCCGCGGCGGCGACGACGGCGATCGCGGCAGCGCCGGCGAGGAAGGGCTTGGTCTTGGACATTGTAAGGCTCCGGTCGGTGGTGTCGGACAGGTCGGCGGGATTGCCGGTGAAAAGCTGGATGAGATGGCGCGCGACCGCGTCGGGGGCTTCGCGCTGGATGAAATGGCCGACGCCGCTGAGCGTGACGAACGCGAACGGGCCGGTAAACTTGGCCGGTACCGCGGTGCTCGCCGATGGCGGGTTCACGCCGTCGACCGCGCCCTGGAAATACATCGTCGGCAGGGAGAGCGTCTTGGTCGCCTTCACCTTGTCCTCAAGCCACTGGCTGCGCGGATCGGGCTCGGCCTCGTTCCAGCGCGCGCGGTAGCTGTGCAGCGTGACGTCGGCCCAGTCGGGGTTCTCGAACGAGCGTGCGACGCGCGCGAAGGTCGCTTCGTCGAACCAGCCGGAAGGCGACCAGTTGACCCAGTGGATGTGAGCGAAGCCCTTGTGGTCGTCGCGAACGGCCTGCGCACCGCGCGCGGTGGCCATGAACCAGTGGTACCATTGGCGCTGCGCCTGCTCGAACGGCGGCGTCGGCATGCCGCCGAGCCGGGGCGGGGTGGCGAGCATCGCCATCCGCTCGACGCGGTCGGGCCAGCCGACCGCGAGCGCCTCCGCGGTGTTCGAGCCCCAGTCGTGCCCGGCGACCATGAATGTCTCGATCCCGAGCCCGTCCATCAGCGCGATCATGTCCATCGCCAGGATCGCGCTGTTGCCGGTGCGCGGTGCATTCCCGACGAACCGCGTTTCGCCGAAGCCGCGCAAGGTTGGCACGATGGTCCGCAACCCGGCTGCGTTGAGCGCGGGGACGACCTCGTCCCAGGTCGATGCATCGTCGGGCCAGCCGTGGATCAGCAGGACCGGCTGGCCGTCGCGCGGCCCGGTATCGGCATAGGTGAGTTCAAGATCGTCGGTGGTCTGGATCGGCATGATGGTCCTTGTCGGATCTGGGCGTCGGGCTTGTGGTGGACGCTCACGGTGGAGCGGGCCGACGCGAAGGGTCCTGGTATCGAAACAGTCTCGGGAGGCTGCTGTTCCGGCGGCTAAGCCAATGATCCGCAAAGATGATCGGGCGGCGCGACGTGGTGGGCCGAATTGCGATCCGCGCGTTGTGGATCGCAGAACTTCAGGAGCGAAACGATGGATTCACGACGTATGGCCGGCGCGGTCGCAGGTGGCCTGGTGGCCGGGCTGGGCATCACGGCGCTGTTGATGGCGGGGGAGCGCAAGAGCGGGGAACCGTCAGAGATCGTCGCGCTCGAACGCAAGACGGCGGATAAACTCGGCATCGACACGCCGGCCGCGGATGCCCTGCCGTCGTCGCGCGAGCAGGCGATCACGCAGGGCGGTCACCTGTTGCTGTCTGCGGCGGCGGGTGCGGTCTACGCCGCGACCGTCGACGAGGAGGCGTCGGTCATCGGCTCGGGCCTGATGTTCGGCGCGGCGTTCTATGCGGCGATGCACTGGATCACGGGGCCGTTGCTCGGCGTGAAGCCACCGGAGTGGCAGGCCGATGCGAAGACGATCGGCATGCACAGCGTGAACCACGCGGTGTTCGGGCTGATCACGGCGCTGGGTGCGAAGCTCGCGACCCGGCGCTGAAGAGAAGTCTCGTCAAGACGTGACGGTGTGTCCGTGCGGCACACCGTCACGCGCCATCGTCAGCCTGCCGCGTCGACCTGCGGCAGGTATGCGGCATACCCATTGGCTTCCATCTCGGCGCGCGGGACGAACCGCAGCGATGCCGAGTTGATGCAGTAGCGAAGGCCGCCCTTGTCCTGCGGGCCATCCTCGAACACGTGGCCGAGATGGCTGTCGGCACCCGCCGAACGGATCTCGGTGCGGACCATGCCGTGGCTGCGATCGTGGAGTTCGGCGACGTGCTCGGGCGTGATCGGCTTGGTGAAGCTCGGCCAGCCGCAATGCGAATCGAACTTGTCGGCGGACGCGAACAGCGGCTCGCCAGAGACGATGTCGACGTACAGACCGGGTTCGCGCGTATTGAGATACTCGCCGGTGCCCGGCCGCTCGGTGCCGCTCTGCTGCGTGACGTGGAACTGCTCGGGGGTGAGCTTGGCGATCGCCTCGTCGGTCTTCTTATAGTCGGTCATGCTGATCCTCTCGCGCTCAGGAGAGCGCCGGTTGGCCGTTCGAGGCGGACAGGCCGCCGTCGACCGGCAGGTTGACCCCGGTTATATAGTGCGCGTCGGCGCTAGCCAAAAACGCGATCGCGCCGGCGATGTCTTCGGGCTGTGCGCCGCGTGCCATCGGGATGCGTTCCTCGAACTTCGCGATCAGGTCGGGCTGGTCCTTCATGCCGGCTGTCAGCGCGGTGTAGGTCAGCGACGGGTTAACCGCGTTGACGCGAACGCCGCGCTTCGCCTCGTCCATCGCGAGCGCCCGGGTGAAGTTGGTCACCGCGCCCTTGGCCGCGCAGTAGAAGCTGTGGTTCCAGTCGCCGCCGAGGCCCGATACGGACGAGACGTTGACGATGCAGCCCTTGTTCGCGCGCAACGTGGCGATCGCGGCGCGGCTCATGTGGACGACGCCGTAGAGGTCGGTCTCGATGACCTTGGTAAATTCGGAGAGGTCGCCTTCGTCGAGCTTGCCGAGATGATCCACGCCGGCATCGTTGACCAGCACGTCGATGCGGCCGAACGTGTCGATTGCGTGCGCCACCAGCGCCTCGCAGGCGGCCATGTCGGACACGTCGGTTTCGAGTGTTTCAACGGTCGTGCCGTCGAGGCTGGCGGCGACCTTCGCAAGGCCGTCCGTGTCCTTGTCGCCGAGTACGAGCGTCGCGCCTTCCGCGGCGAAACGACGCGCGGCGCCTTCGCCGATGCCGGAGGCGGCACCGGTGATCACCACGATCTTGTCATCGAATCTCATCGATCTGTGTCCTGAAGCTTTGGGGAGATACCGCGATGAACGACCGACATGCGGCCCAGTTTCCTTGCTGAATCAAGGAGATCGCCCGTTCGCCCCATTGGCGGACCCCGGCCGGTCTCGCGCGCGTTGATGCGTTCGAACCTGTTTCCGGAGAACACCATGCTCGCATCCTTCCTGATGGGCCTCGTCGGTGGCCAGCGCGCAATGACGCCGCTCGCTGCGGTCGCTATCGCCGCCGCGCGCGACGAACTGCCCGCCGACAATGGTGCGCCGAAGCTGCTGTCGCACCCCGTCGTAGCGGCGGGTGCGCTTGCACTCGCGATCGGCGAGATGGCGGGGGACAAGCAGAAGACCGCGCCCGACCGGATCGTCGCGATCGGGCTGGCCGCGCGGTTCGTCACGTCGGCGATCGCAGGCGCGTCGCTCGTCCCGCGGCGGCAGCGGTGGATTGGTGCCGCGGTCGGCGGACTGACGGCGGTGGCCGCGTCCTATCCCGGCTGGCGTGCGCGGATGGCGGCGATGTCGCAGTACGGCCAGACGCCGACGGGGTTCGTCGAGGACGCGGCGGTTCTGGCTGGGGCGGCGGCGATTGCGCGCAACGCGGCAAAGCTGGGCGCGGCCTGACGTCGGACGTGTATTCCGGGCGGACGGAAAAGCTGCCATGCGGCGGCGATGATCCGTATCTCGCTCTCTACGCTCGTCTCCGTGTTGATTTCGTCCGGGGGTGCGGTCGCGCAGACGACTGTCGCGCCTGCCGACCAGCAGGCTGACATCGTCGTCACCGGGCGCGGGCTTGCCGATGCGCCCGGTGATCGTGCGTACGACATCGTCACGATCGATCGCGATCGGATCCAGGCGAATGCTAGCAATCGGCTGGAGAGCGTGCTGGCCGATGTCGCCGGGCTCCAGCAGTTTCGGCGGTCGGACTCGCGCAGCGCCAACCCGACCAGCCAGGGGATTTCGTTGCGCGGGATCGGCGGGAATGCCTCCAGTCGCGCGCTGCTGATCTTCGACGGCGTGCCGCAGGCGGACCCGTTCGGCGGCTGGGTCGCGTTTCCGGCCTATGCGACGGGGCGGCTCGGGCGCATCCGCGTGACGCGCGGCGGCGGGAGTGGGTATCAGGGGCCGGGGGCGCTGGCCGGGACGGTCGAGCTGGAGAGCGCGACGCCGGAACAGGCTGTGCCTTTCCGAGGCAGTGTCGCGTATGGCAGCCGGGATTCGATCGATGCCCAGGGGTCTGCGGCACTGGTGCGCGGGTCTGGGTTTGCGACCTTGTCCGGCGCTTACACGCGGGGGGATGGCTTCACGCCGACCGTCGAGGAGAGCCGGGGGATCGTCGATCGCGCCGCGCCGTACGAGCAGGCGTCGGGGGCGCTGCGGACCGTCGTCGGGATCGGTGCGAAGACCGAATTGCAGATGAATGCGAGCGCGTTCGCCGATCGGCGCGACCGGGGCAGCGACTTCACCGACAACAAGAGCGAAGGCGCAGATGCGAGCGTACGGTTGGTCGGGCGCGGGCGCTGGGGATATTCGGCGCTGGCGTATCTGCAGACGCGCGCGTTCGCGAGCAGCTTCAACAGCATCAATGCCGCGCGGACGACCGCGATCCAGTCGCTGAACCAGTATAATACGCCCGCGACGGGGCTTGGGGGACGGATCGAGATCGCTCCGCCGCTGGGCGAGAGCATTACGCTGCGGCTGGGGGCGGACGTTCGCGACGTCAGCGGAAAGACGCAGGAGCTTTATACGTTCGTCAACGCAGCGCCGACGCGGCGGCGCGAGGCCGGCGGGCGCACGACGACGACCGGCGTGTTCGCGGATGGGAGCCTGGTCGCGGGCGACTTCACGTTCAGCCTGGGTGGCCGGGTCGACTGGTGGTCGATCGACGGTGGCTATCTGTCCGAACGGCCGCTGGCAGGCGGAGCTGCGTTGACCAATCTGCGTTATGCGGATCGCGATGGCAGCGAGACGACCGGCCGGGCGGGCGTAGCGTATCAGCCGGTCAAGGCGATCACGCTGCGCGCGGCCGGGTATCGCGGGTGGCGGTTGCCGACGCTCAACGAGCTGTATCGGCCGTTCCGCGTCGGCAACGATGTTACCGCGGCGAACGCGCTGTTGGCGCCGGAACGGTTGACCGGGGTCGAGGGCGGGGTAACGCTGACGCCTGCGCCGGGGGTGAGCATCGCCGCGACGTATTTCTACAACCGGCTGAAGGATGCGGTGGCGAACGTCACGACGACCACGCCGCCGCAGGTGTTGCCGGGCGTGACGACCTACCGCGTTCGCCAGAACCTCGACGCGATCCGCGCGCATGGGTTCGAGCTCGATGCGTCGTATCGACCGGGGCCGTTCGGTGCGCAGGCGTCGTGGTCGCATACCAACTCAACAGTCGAGGGTTCGGGGATCACCGCCGCGCTGGACGGCTTGCGACCGGCGCAGACGCCGCGCGACCAGGTGTCGGGGACGGTCGATTGGCGACACGACGCGGCGGCGCTGTCGCTGACGGTGCGGCATATCGGGCGGCAGTATGACGACGACCAGAATACGCGGGTGCTCGATCCGGCGACGACGCTGGACGCGTATGCGGCGTTGCCGATCCTGCGCTCGCTGGTCGCCGAGGTGCGCGGGGAGAATCTGTTCAACGAGCGCGTCGAGGCAGGGATCAGCGGCGCGAACATCGTCGAGCGCGCCACGCCGCGAACGATCTGGCTGGGGCTGCGGTACGGGGGGCGGTGAGCCTTAGTCCTCCCCTCCTGGGATAAACGAAGACGGCATGTTTCCCCGCGAAGGCGGGGACCCAGACTGGGCTCCCGCCTTCGCGGGAGAACAAGAAAGGGAAAGCGACGTCCTGACCAACACGCCACCACCCCGGCGGAGGCCGGGGCCCAATTGGAAAGGTCGCAGTAACGACGGACCGCACTCAGTTAGCGACGTTTCCCAACTGGGCCCCGGCCTCTGCCGGGGTGGTGCGATGGACGGTGAGGGAGCTTACGATCCTCCCCCGCCAGGGGGAGGTGGCACCGAAGGTGACGGAGGGGGAGGACCACGAAACAGCGGTTATCGCATTCCGCCCCCTCCGTCTGGCAAGCGCCAGCCACCTCCCCCTGGCGGGGGAGGATCAGCAGGCCCCGCGTTGACCCGTGTCTGGCGCACGACTAATGCCGCCTACGTGAAGGGTTCCCGGCGACGGGATCAAAAGGGAAGTCGGTGCGCGGATATGTCCGCAAGACCGGCGCTGTACCCGCAACTGTGACCGGATAGCGGCCACCCCGATATGCCACTGGGTCTCGACCTGGGAAGGCGGGGTGGGCGCGGCGACCCGGAAGCCAGGAGACCTGCCTCTCACGGTCGATCCACTGCGCGGGCGGGTGTCCGGCGCGGACGAGTGCTCCGGTCCAGCCGGGTTTCCTCGAGCGAGAGACGTCTGGCCGCCCGGCGAATGGTCGCTGGCGGTTCTGGTTAGGACGCAGCCGATGACGAAATTCTTCCTTCTCCTGAGCGCCGCGACGATTGCCGCGCCCGCCTATGCGCAGGACATTCCCGACGTTGACGCCCCCGAAATCGTCGTCACCGCGACCCGCGCTGCGCAACCGTTGAGCGAGATCGGCCAGGCCGTGACCGTCATCGACCGCGCCGAGATCGAGCGCCGCCAGACCACCATCGTCTCCGACCTGCTCGCGACCACGCCCGGCGTCACCGTCACGCGTAACGGCACGATCGGCGCGCTGACCAGCGTCCGCATCCGCGGTGCCGAGGCGGATCAGACGCTCGTCGTGATCGACGGCGTGCGCGTCAACGATCCGTCGTCGACCGGCGGCGGCTTCAACTTCGGCAATTTGCTGTCGAGCTCGGTCGAGCGGATCGAGGTGTTGCGCGGCCCGAACTCGGTGCCTTGGGGCAGCCAGGCGATCGGCGGCGTCGTCAACATCATCACCGCCGCGCCGACCGAAGGCATCCAGGCGCGCGCCAACGCCGAATATGGCTATGCCGACAGCGTGTTCGCGAGCGCGGGCGTGTCGGGCAAATCGGGGCCGGTATCGGGATCGCTGACCGGCGGCTATCTGCGTACCGACGGTATTTCGTCCGCAGCCAGCGGTACCGAGCGCGACGGCTATCGCCAATATGGCGCAACCGGGCGGGTCGGCGTCGAGTTCGCCCCGGGCATCGGCCTCGACCTGCGCGGCTATTTCGCGGACAGCAAAGTCGAGATCGACGACGGTTTCGACCCGAACACCTTCGTGGTCGCGGACAGCCTCGCCTACGGCACCACGCAGGAACTGTACGGCTATGCAGGCCTACATGCGAACCTCGCCGACGGCCGGTTCAATAACCGCGTCGAGTTCACGATCGCCGACATCAACCGCGACAATTACGCGCAGCCCGGCGGGGACGTGACGTTTCTCGGTCGCGGTCGCAGTGAACGCTACGAGTATCAGGGCGACTTCCGCCCGCTCGACCAGGTCCGCGTCGTCGCAGGCGTCGAGCGCGAGAACAGCCGCTTCAACGACGGCAGCACCTTCGCGGGTACCGGCATCACCAGCGTCTACGGCCAGCTGATCGTCAAGCCGCTCGACATCCTCACGATCACCGGCGGCGTCCGCAACGACGATCACGACGATTTCGGCAGCCACACGACGTTCGGCGCGAACGCCGCGCTGGCGTTGCGGACCGGCACCACCGTCCGGGCGAGCTACGGCGAGGGCTTCAAGGCGCCGACCTTGTACCAGCTCTTCTCCGACTACGGAAACCGCGGCCTCGATCCGGAGACGGCGCGCAACTTCGACATCGGTGTCGAACAGGCGTTCCTCGGCAACCGGGCGCGCGTCGGGGTGACCTATTTCAATCGGCGCACGCGCAACCAGATCGACTTCCGCGATTGCAGCCCGGCCGAATTGACGACGGCCGGTTCGATCTGCGCCAACCGCCCGTTCGGCGTCTACGACAATGTCGCGCGGGCCGACGCGGATGGCGTCGAGTTTACCTTGGCGTTGCGCCCGGTCGACGCGCTGACGCTGACCGCGAACTACAGCTATATCGACACCGAGAACCGCTCGATCGGGGACAATTTCGGCAATGTTCTCGCACGTCGGCCCAAGCAGGCTGCGAGTGTCGATGCCGATTACCGGTTCGCGTTCGGGCTGTCCGTCGGCGGCACCGTGACGATGGTCGGCGACAGCTTCGACGAGGCGAGCAACACCACGCGCCTTGACGGCTATGCGCTGGCGGGCGTGCGTGCGGAACTGCCGATCGGCGAGCGGTTCGCGGTTTATTGCCGCATCGATAACCTGACCGACGCGCGGTACGAGACGATCGCGGGCTACGGCAATTACGGCCGCGCGGCCTATGGCGGCGTGCGGTTGCGCCTGAAGTGAGGCGCGGGACGATCCTCCTCGCGCTCCTGCTCGGGGGCTGCGCAAAACCCCCCGGCGCGGGAGTAGGCGGGGGGATCGTCTCGACGAATCCGTGCGTGGATTCGGTACTGGTCCGCATCCTGCCGCCCGCACGGATCGCCGCGATCAGCCATTATTCGCAGGACCCCTCCGCGACCTCGATCCCGATCGCCGTCGCGCGCCGGTTTCGCGGGATCGCCGGGACCGCGGAGGAGGTGATCGCGCTCCACCCCGACCTGGTCATCGCCAGCACCTACACGCCGCCCGCGACGCAAGCAGCCTATGCGCGCGCCGGACTAAAGACGCTTCTCGTCGGCATCCCCGACACAATCGCCGAGAGCCAGGCGCAGGTCACACAGATCGCCGAAGCCGCGGGAGCGCCGATGGGCGGCGCGCGGATCAATGCCGAGATCGACCACGCGGTGGCGCGCTGGAGCCGCAAGGATGGGCCAAAGGATGACATGCCGCCGAGCGCGTTGCTCTATATCAGCGGCGATCTCGCGACGGGGGGGAGCACGTTGCTGAACGACATGATGACGCGCGTCGGCTTCCGAAACGCCGCCGCGACCTATGGCCTGACGCATACCGGCACGCTGTCCGCCGAGACGATCGTGACGCAGCCCCCCGCCGTCGTGATCGCCTCAGAACGCGAAAGCCGCGGCACCGCGCTCCGCCACCGCCTGCTGCCGCATACGCCGCAAGCCGTCTTCCCGCGTGTCCTGATCAATTGCGGTGGGCCGACGATCCCGCCCGCGCTCGAACGCCTCGCCGCGATACGGGCGAGGCTGTGATGCGGCAGGCATACCAGAACCACCCCGGCGAAGGCCGGGGCCCAATTGGAATGGCCGGAGTAACGGATTGCCGCGTGCTGTCACGACCGTCTCCCAATTGGGCCCCGGCCTTCGCCGGGGTGGTGGCGGTGGTCGGCATAGGCGAGGAGGCGTTCCGATGACCCGCACGCTCAAACTTATCGTACTCGTCCTGCTTGTGATTCTCCTATTCGGCCTGTCGCTCGGCTGCGGCAAGGTCTGGGTGCCGGCCTCTGCCTGGTTCTCGACCGACCCACGCTGGTGGATCATTCTCGAGCTACGTGTGCCACGTGCGGTGCTTGGGCTAGCGCTCGGCGCGACGCTCGGTCTGTCGGGTGCGGTGCTGCAAGGCTATCTCCGCAACCCGCTCGCAGACCCCGCAGTCGTCGGCGTGTCGTCGGTCGCAGCGCTCGCGGCGGTTGCGGCGATCGTGTTCGGGCTCGGATCCGGCCCCGCGATCTTCGCCGCCGCGATGCTGGGCGCCGGCGGCGCGGTCGCGTTGCTCGCAGCCCTGACATGGCGGTCGCCGAGCGCGATCACGTTCATCCTCGCGGGCACGGTGCTGTCGAGCCTTGCGGGCGCGCTCACCGCGTTCCTGATCTCGATCGCGCCGAACCCCTATGCAGTCGCCGAGGTGATCGACTGGATCATGGGCGCGTTGACCGATCGCGGCTGGGACGACGTGACGCTCGCACTGCCGCCGATGATGGTCGGTGCGGTGCTGCTGTTGCTCACAGGCCGCTCGCTCGACGCGCTGGCGCTGGGCGAGGCGGCGGCGCGGTCACTCGGGATACGGATGGGCCGGGTCCGGTTGCTGGTCGTGCTCGGCAACGGCCTGGTCGTTGGCGCAGGCGTCGCAGTCACCGGCGTGATCGGCTTCGTCGGGCTCGTCGTTCCGCATCTTCTGCGCCCGATATTCGGCCACCGGCCAAGCGCGTTGCTGCTACCCTCCGCACTCGGCGGTGCAGCGCTGGTGCTCGCCGCCGACAGCCTCGTCCGCCTCGCACCCGGCGCTGGCGAAGTCCGGCTCGGCGTCGCGATGGCGATGATCGGCGCGCCGTTCTTCCTCGGATTGCTGGTCAGGGAACGAGGTCGCGCATGGATCTGATCATCGACGCGCTGGGCGTGAAGCTCGGCAAGCGCACCGTCCTCAGCGACGTGACGGCGCACCTCCGCCCCGGCCGCGTCACCGCGATCCTCGGCCCGAACGGCGCCGGCAAGAGCACGCTCGTCAAGGCCGCCGCCGCGCTTGTCGGTGGCAGCACGGGCAGCGTCCGACTCGACATGCAGGACGTCGCAACGATGGACCCGCGCGCTAAAGCCCGCGCGATCGGCTACCTTCCGCAGGACGCGACGGTCCACTGGAACATCGTCGCCCGCGACGTCGTCGCGCTCGGCCGCCTGCCGCATCTCGCCGCGCATGCCGCGCCGTCGCCCGCCGATCGCGCGGCAGTGGAGCGCGCGATGCACGATACCGAAACGCTCCATCTGGCCGACCGCCCGGTCGGCGAACTCTCCGGCGGCGAACGGGCGCGTGTCCTGCTGGCACGCGTGCTGGCGGGCGAGCCACGTTGGCTGCTCGCCGACGAACCGCTCGCAAGCCTGGACCCGTCGCACCAGATCGACCTACTCGCGCGCCTGCGTGGCTATGCGCTCGGCGGGGCAGGGGTTGCGATCGTCCTCCACGATCTCGTTCAGGCGCAGCGCGCGGCGGACGACGCGCTGCTGCTCGCCGATGGCCGCGTCGTCGCGTTCGGTCCCGTCGCGGAGGTCATGACCGCCGACACGCTCGGCCGCGTATTTGGGGTCCGCGTTACCTCCCTAGAAGACGATGGCCGACGCCTGCTAGTCCCGGTCGGGCGCATCGAAGCAGCATAGACGGTCGACGCGCCGCGCCCGCGGCACTATTCCGCGCCGGGTGATCGATATTCCTGCCCCCCTCCGCCTGCGCCTAGACGGCGACGCCCTCGTCCAGAACTGGCGCACGCTCGACCGCATGAGCGGCACCGCAGCGTGCGGCGCCGCGGTGAAGGCGAACGGCTACGGCCTCGGCGCGATCGAAGTCGCAAGCCGCCTGGCAGACGCAGGTTGCCGAGACTTCTTCGTCTCGAACTGGCAGGAAGCCGCCGAACTCGCGCCGCTGGGCCTGACCGTCTCCGTCCTCCACGGCGTCCGCGAAGAAGACATGCCCGCCGCAGCCGCCGGCTTCGCCCGCCCGGTCCTCAACACCCCCGCCCAAGTCGCGCGCTGGAAAGAGGCCGGCGGTGGCGCATGCGACGTCATGGTCGACACCGGCATCAACCGCCTCGGCGTGTCGGCGGACGACATCGCAAGCGGCCTGCTCGACGGCCTCCGGATCGAAACGCTGATGAGCCATCTGGCCTGCGCGGACGAGGACTCGCCGATGAACGCAGTGCAGCGGGACCGGTTCGCGGCACTGGCAGGCGCTACGACTGCAAAGCGGATGAGCTTGGCCAACTCCGCTGGCATCGCGCTCGACGGCTATGGCTTCGACCTCACTCGGCCTGGGCTGGCGCTGTACGGCGGGGTGCCCCGCTCCGACATGACCGCTGCGATCCGGTCGGTCGTCACGATGGAAACGCAGATCCTGCAACGCCGGCGCGTAAGGGCGGGGGAAACGGTAGGCTACAACGCGACTTGGACTGCCTCAGCCGATACCGAGGTCGCGGTCGTCAACCTCGGCTATGCCGACGGCTATGTCCGGGCGTTCTCAGGTTGTGGAACTGCCTATGCCTTGGGAGCCGAATTGCGGGTGCTCGGGAGGGTTTCGATGGATTTGGTCGCCCTTGATGCGTCAGGGGTCGCTTCATTAACCGAGGGTGACTGGATTGCTTTTGATTCGCGACTGTCACGTGCAGCTTCGCTGGCAAAAATGTCGCAGTACGAACTACTTACCCTAATGAGTGATCGATTTGATCGAAAATGGGCTTAGTTGCGTAACTTTGTGACAAATATGTTGCATCGATGTCACGCGGCGTAATTTAGTGACAGGATTGTCATCTTTCGTTCGACGTTTCCTCCGTTGTGTCCGTACAAAATCGGGCAATAACAAGGGGAAGCAACACAATGCGGTATATCTTATTCGCCCGTGCGTCGGCGTTAGCCCTTCTGGCGGCGGGCGCCTCAAATGCCGCGCTGGCGCAGACGTCGACAACGCCCGAATGCGCTCCTGGTCAAGAGCGGTTAGCCGATGGATCGCTTTGTGCGCCGGCTGTGGACAAGCCCGCCCTCGGTGCCGATGGCCAGCCGCGACGCGAGTCCGCGGGTGATGAGATTACCGTTACGGGATCGCGTATCCGCCTGCCCAATATCGAGGGCACTGTGCCGATTACGGTCATCAGCAATCAGTATCTTTCCAATCGCGGCCTGACCAACGCCGCCGACGCATTGAATGAAACGCCGGGCATCCGCGGCAGCATTACGCCTGCTGGCGCACAGGGGTCGTTCGGGCAGGGTGTCAACTTCGTCAACAGCCTCGGCCTGGGATCGAACCGCACGTTGACGTTGATCAACGGCCGCCGTTCGGTATCGTCAAACGTCACGACGATCTTCAACCAGGGCAGCGCGGGCACGCAGGTTGACGTGAACGTCATCCCGACGTTGCTGCTGAACCGCATCGAGACCACCTCGACGGTGGGTGCGACGACCTATGGTTCGGATGCGATCGCCTCCACCGTCAACTTCATTCTCGATACGCGCCTGAACGGGGTTCGCTACACGGCATTGAGCGGTATTACCGAGGAAGGCGATGCGTTCCGGTACAATCTGGCAGTCGCCGGCGGCTTCGATTTTGACGAGGGTCGCGGCAACATCACGCTGGCGTATACGCGGGACCGTCAAGAGGGCCTGCTTTACAACTCACGTGATTATCTTCGTCAGAATGTCGGGTCCGGCGACAATCCCACGACCGCCCAGGCCGCACTGCTTGGCCGCCCGGCCGGCACGACCGCGGCCAATGATGGTCGCGTAAACGCTGGTATCGGCTTCAACAATTCGGCTACCGATGGCATTCCAGGCTCGGTGCTGATCCGCGATCGCACGCTTCCACTGGTCACGGGCGGCGGCCTGATCACCGGGGCTTTCCGGAATGTCAACGGGACTGGCGCTGTCGCGGCGGCTGTCCAGAACTACCAGTTCGACCGCAGCGGCAACCTCGTTCCGTTCAATCGTGGCATCCGTTTCCTCAGCGTTCAGCAGGCGAGCGGCGGCGATGGGTTCCGGTTCAACGACTATTCGCAGATCACCAGCGATCTGAAGCGTAACGTGTTCAACGGCTTTGCCGGGTATGACTTTTCCGACGCCTTCAAGGTGTTCGTCGAGGCAACCTATTTCCAGTCGCGCGGTGACGAACTGGTGCAGCAGCCGACGTTCAACAGCAGCCTGTTTGGCGGTCTGAGTGGCGCCCTGACCTTCACGACGGATAGCCCTTTCCTGACGAATCAGGCCCGTGCTCAGCTTACCGCACTCGGCGTGCAGCGGTTCCAGGTGTCGCGCGCCTCGCTCGACCTTGCCGATCTGACGGGCTTCTCGACCAACAAGCAGTATCGTGCCGTTGCCGGTGTCCGCGGTGATTTCGGAATCGGTAGCCGCAAGTTCAACTATGAGGTGAGCAGCAACGTTGGCCGCGTCGACATCAAGGATACGCGCCAGGATATCAACGCACAGCGGTTCATCAACGCCGTCAACGTTACGCGCAACGCTGCGGGTCAGATCGTCTGCACCGCGACACCGGCTGTCCAGGCAGCACCCGGCGGCACCCCGGTCGCGGATGCGTCATGCGTGCCGCTCAACCTGCTTGGCGAGGGCCTCTCCAGCCCTGCCGCGCGTGCCTATATCATTGCGCAAAACGTCACCAGGAGCCGGCTCGAACAGATCGTCTACAATGCCAACGTGGGTGGCAGCCCGTTCGACCTCTTTGGCAACGAGACCGGCTTCAACCTAGGCTACGAGCATCGCGAAGAGCGCGGAAGCTTCACGCCAAGTCAGTTCGAGCAGCTCGGTCAGGGTCGTTCGGTAGCGATTCTTCCAGTCGCAGGACGCTACAACGTCGATGAAGTGTTCGGAGAGGTGATTTTACCGATCGTCACGGCAAATAACGGCCTGTCGTTCCTCAATTCGCTGCAGGTAAACGCGAGCGGTCGTCACGTCGACAATACGGTCAACGGTGGCTTCACCGCTTATGCCGGAGGCGTGTCGATCGCACCAATCCATGACGTCACGTTCCGCGGCAACTACACCAAGTCGTTCCGCGCACCGGCAATCACAGAATTGTTCTCGCCGGTAGCAAACGTGTTCACGACGGTGCCGGACCTGTGTTCGCCAGCAAACATCAATGCTGGAGCAGCACCGGCCAACCGTGCGCGTAACTGCGCAGCTTTCCTCGGGTCGTTCCCTAACGCCACCCCGCTTGACGCGGCGGCTGCCACAGTTCCGGGGCGCAACGGCGGTAACATCGCGCTGCAGAACGAAGTGGCAAAAAGCTTCACCTATGGCGTTGTCCTGCAACCCCGGTTCATTCCGAGCCTGACGTTGACGGTCGACTATGTGAACATCAAGATCTCGAACCCGATCGCAAGCCTGACCGTGGCCCAGATCGCGTCCGCCTGCTTCGATAACGACACGTTCAACACCGCTGATCCGGCGAACGGTAACAATTTCTGTTCGCAGATCAGGCGTTACGCACAGGGTGCCGCTGGCTCGTCGGCCAATGGCGGCAACCTAGGCGGCCAGGTGATCAACGACCCGGCAAATCCTGGCGTAAGCAGCGGCTTCGTCAATGGCAACCGCGTCACGTTTGAGGGTATCCAGTCGGAATTGACGTACAACCGTCCTCTGTCCGGGCTTGGTATCCCTGGATCGATCGGGATGCGCGGCAACCTGTTCGTCTCGCTCAAGCGGATCAATGACGTCACGGGCGTTGCCCCCGTGCGCACCGATGGCACGTTGGGTGACCCAACGTTCCAGGGCCAGTATAACATTGCCTACTTCAACGATAATTTCGGCATTTCCACATCGTTCAACTATACCGGTGAGCAGCTGTTTTCACGCGTCAGCCGTGGCGCCGATATTCGTGAGATCGACAAACTAAAGGACTTCGTGACGATAAACCCGAGCATCTACGTCGATGCGAGCGACCGGTTCCGTTTCACGTTCGCTGTGACCAACGTGCTCAACCGCGTCGGTCAGAAGTATAACGGGATCATCATTCCTTCGAGCTACAGCGACCTGATCGGTCGTCGGTTCGCGGTGAGTGTCGCCGGCAAGTTCTAATCGACGAGTATCCGACAAAGAAAAGGCCGCCCGAGTGATCGGGCGGCCTTTTTTTTGTCTGCGCGAGCGACTAGTACAGCGTTACCGCTCGATACACATGGCGATACCCATGCCGCCGCCGATGCACAGCGTCGCCAGTCCGCGCTTCGCGTCGCGCTTCTGCATCTCGTAGATCAGCGTCGTCAGGACGCGGGCGCCGCTGGCTCCGATCGGGTGGCCGATGGCGATCGCGCCGCCGTTGACGTTGACCTTCGATGCGTCCCAGCCGAGTTCCTTGCCGACCGACAGCGCCTGCGCGGCGAAGGCTTCGTTGGCTTCGATCAGGTCTAGGTCGGCTAGCGTCCAGCCAGCCTTCTCCAGCGCACGCCGGGTGGCGGGGACGGGGCCGATGCCCATGATCGACGGGTCGACGCCGGCGGAGGCCCAGCTCCTGATCGTCGCGAGGATGGTCGAGCCGCGGCGTTCGGCTTCGTCGCGGCGCATCATGACGAGGGCGGCGGCGCCATCGTTTAGGCCGCTGGCGTTAGCCGCCGTTACCGTGCCGTCCTTCTTGAACGCGGGCTTCACACCGGAGACGCTCTCGATCGTCGCGCCAGCGCGGATGTATTCGTCGTCGGCCACCACCGTGTCGCCCTTGCGGCCCTTGATCGTGACGGGCGCGATCTCGTCCTTGAAACGGCCTGATCCGCGGGCGGCCTCGGCCTTGTTCTGCGACGCGACTGAGAACGCGTCCTGCTCGCCACGCGTGACCTGGTATTGCTCGGCCAGGTTCTCGGCGGTGATGCCCATGTGATAGCCGTTGAAGACGTCGGTCAGGCCGTCGCTGACCATCGTGTCGACGAGGCTGAGGTTACCCATCTTCTGGCCGCCGCGGATCGACTGCGCGTGCGCGGAAAGCGACATCGATTCCTGGCCGCCCGCGACGACGATGGTCGCGTCGCCGGTCTGGATCGCCTGTGCGGCGAGCGCGACCGCGCGGAGGCCCGAGCCGCAGACCTGGTTGACGCCCCAGGCGGGGATTTCCTTGGGCACGCCGGCCGCCATCGAGGCCTGGCGGGCGGGGTTCTGGCCTTGCGCGGCGGTGAGGACCTGGCCGAGGATCACTTCGGAGACGTCTTCGCCGGCCACGCCCGCCTGTTCGAGCGCGGCTTCGATCGCGATGCGGCCGAGTTCGTGCGCGGGTACGCTCGCGAACGCGCCGAGGAAGCTACCGACGGGGGTGCGCTTTGCGGCGGTGATGACGACGTCGTTCGGGTTGAGATCGGGCATGTCAGGGTCCTCTATGGTTGGACCCCATGTAGGTCAGCCAAGCGCGGCGATCCAGTTGGCGAGCGGTTCCCAGAGGCGCGCGCGTGCCGAGCGGCCAACGATCATGCCGACATGGCCTGCGCCGAGATCGCGGCGGTCGGCGAGGCCGATCGCGGTGGCGGCGGGGACGATGCGGTCGCTTAGCGATACGAACTCGACCGTGGGGCAGGCGAGCGCGGCCGGATTTACCGGGGTGCCGGCGATGACCCAGCCCCCTTTGCCGGGCAGGTCGTTGGCGATGCAGTCCTCGAACAACGAGGCGGCGGCGGCGTAGGGGAGGGGCGCGCCTGCGTTGGCCCAGTCCTCGAGTCGGACGAACGCGCGCGCCGCGTCGCTGTCTGGGGCGAGATCGGCGAAGGCTTCGTATTTGGCGATCGTGCGCGCAGGGTCGAGTTGCCAGAAGCCGGCTTGGAGCACTTCCATCGGGAGGAGGCCGAGCATCGCGGCGGCGGGCTGGACCGCGGCCCAGGTCGCGGCGAGCGTTGGACGGCCTTCGCCATAACCAGCGAAGTGCCAGGGGGCGGCGATCGTCGCGACACCGGCGGGGGGCGTGATCGCAGCGGCGCCCAGCGCGAGCGTACCGCCGAGGCAATAGCCGACCAGTACCGGCGGCTCGGGGAGTGCCTGGAGCAGCGGGACGAGCAACCGCTCGACATGCGCCGCCAGATCGAGGTCGCGGTCCGCGTCGCCGGGTGATCCCCAATCGACCAGCCAGACGTGGAATTCTTGCTTGGCGATCCATTGCACCAGCGAAGACTCGGGCGAATGATCGAGGATGTCGGGCGGGTTTATCAACGATGGGACGAACACGACGGGACGCCCTTCGCCGCCATAATCGCGCAACGCGACCCGGCCAACGCGGTGGATCGCAGGCCGCGAAACGGGGCGTTCCTCTCGCGGTGCGCCCTGATATGCGCGCAATCCCGCTAGCGCGCGGGCCATGCGTTCCGGCGATGCTGCAGTCTCGTTGCGCAGCACGGAAAGGAACAAGGGTAAGGGCCTCGGACCTTGTTGCGGTGCGTCATCAAAGACTGTAGCCTCCGTTTCAAACATAAGACGGGGGATCCATGAAGAAGCAAAAGGCTGCCGACGGAATCGTCATCATCAAGAAGTACGCCAACAGGCGGCTCTATAACACCGAGTCGTCATCCTACATCACGCTCGATCATCTCGCGACGATGACTCGCGAGGGGCGCGACTTCAAGGTGGTCGATGCGAAGACCGACGAGGACATCACGCACAATGTCCTGACGCAGATCATCATGGAGGAGGAGAGCCGCGGCGAGACGATGATGCCGGTGAATTTCCTGCGCCAGCTGATCTCGATGTACGGCGATTCGATGCAGACGATGGTGCCCGGCTATCTGGAGGCGTCGATGGACAGCTTCCGTCGCAACCACGACCAGTTCAAGTCCGCAGTCGAAGGCGCGTTCGCGAACTCGCCCTTCGCCGACATCGCCAAGCGCAACCTCGAGATGTTCGACGCCGCAACACAGGCGATGACGCCGCCCGCACCTGCGCCTGCACCCGCCGCCAGCAAGGACGACGAGATCGCTGCGCTGCGCAACGAACTCGCCAAGTTGCAGGAAAAGGTCGAGAAGCTCGGCTGAACGATGGCCCCGGTTCTGTGGAGTTTGAGCGCAGGTCTCGCCGCGCTTGCTGTTGTGGCGGGGCTAGGCGAACGTAGACGCCGCCGTCGGCGCGATCCGGATTCGGTGGGCTGGGTCGACTGGCCGACCGTCCAGATGCTGGCGCTGATCGGACTCGCGGTGACGATCGGCCTCGCGTTCAAGACCTGAGGTAACCGCGCCTCGTCAACGGGCAGCGTCGGTGCGCAGGCGATAGACGCTCTGCGGCAACCCGCCGATCTTCACCGAGCCGACCAGTCGATACCGCGTGGCGATCGCGCGCAGTACCAGCGCCTGGGTCGCGAGGTTCGTGGTGGGCTTGGGTGCGCGTACGACGATCACGCCGGGCCGGGCAGCGAGCAACCGCGCGACTTCCACGACCGGATCGACCCCCGTGCCGTTCGACTCGGCCGTCTGGCCCAGGTGACTGCGGAAGATATACGGCGTTGGCAGGCAGGACCGGGTCAGGAAATAGAGGATCGGCTCGCTGCCATAGGCGAACATGCAGCCGCGGGGTTGCTGGCCGATCATCTGGACGAGTTGCGCGATCTGGTGGGCGTTGCCGCGCCGTCCGATGCGGATACTCGTCATGACGGTCGCCGCTAGCGCGCCGAACACCAGTACGGCGGCAAGGCGGACCATGGTCGTGCGGACGGTCGGGCCGCTCAGCCCCGTGCCGGCGGCGACCGACAGCGGCAGCGCGAGGGGCAGCAGGTAGAGCAGCTCGAACGTGTGCATGATGAGGATCGCGATCACCGCCGCCGCGAGCCATCCGAGCGCGAAGCTTCCCGCCCGACGGCCACGCCATGCAAGCCAGGCGAGCGGCAGGCTCATGCCTACGCCGCCCAGCAGCTTCAGCAGGTTGGAGCTGAGCGTATCGTCGTCCTGCTGACCGAAGATCGACAGGAAATTGGCGAAGACGAAGGCGTCGCCGTGGCCGGCCGCAGCATACACTGCCCAGGCGAGCGCGGTCGGGAACAGCGCTGCGCCGATCCACAAGGCGGCATCGGCTGCTAGGCGACCGATCGACCGCCCTTCGCGATACGCGGCCCACACCAGCGTCAGGCCGAAGAATATCCCCTCGAACATGGCGGTGTACTTGATTTGCATCGCCAGGCCGATCAGCAGCATCGCACCGGCACCGCGCAAGGAGATATGCCGGTGGCCGCGCGTCGTATCGAGCACCAGCAGCGCGGCGGCGGCCATCAAGGCATTGCCCCAAACCGCCGACTGCCCGCCCGCACCGTCGAACACGATGATCCACACGAGATAGATCAGCGCCGCGCCGACGCTCGCTACCGGGTTCGCATCATCGGAGGACAGGCGGCTGACGATCCACGCGACCAGGAATGCCGTGGCGGTGGCGACGAGCGTCGCGGCAAGCTGGTACATCAGCACGCCATCGCCGCCGACGCTGCGGATGCCGGCGAAGATCAGGAACAGGCCGACCGGCTTGCGATCGAAGATGTCGACGAATGGCCATGCGCCGTGCAGCAGGCGATCGCCGACCAGCAGGTAGAATTGTTCGTCGCTATGGATCACCGGATTGCCGAAGAACGGACTACGGAGCGCGAAGGCGACGAGGAGCAGCAAGATTGCCTGCCCCGATCGGTGACGCAGGCTAAACATGGGCAGTCCTAATAAAAATGCGTCAATTCGAGCTTGCGTATGGTGCCGTCGCACAGTCCGAGCGTCACGACCCGGCCGGGCATGCCCGCCGTCCATGACGCGATCGGGCTCGTCGAATAGCCGGTGGTGACGGGCGTGCCATCGATCGTGCAGATCAGGTCGCCGTCCTTCCAGCCCGATGCCGCCGCCGGGCCGCCACGCATCACGTGAAGGACTTTCAGTCGGTCCTTCTCGATGCCGATGAGCAGGCCACTGGTCGAACGCGGCGGCGGCAGGTCGGCCTTGGGACCTCGGCTGAGCACCATCCGCCGTGCGCCGGGATCAAGCAGGACGCGGTAATTCTGGAGGAAGCCGGAGCCGATCCGCCCGGCGGTGCCGATCGCCTGCGAGAAGCCGCCGGTCGGCTCGATCCGGACCTCGGCCTCGCGCGCGATCATCTCGCCGACGCCAATCTCGGGAACGATCGCAAGGCCGCTGACCGCCGGGCCGGCGAGCCCGAAGGCGATCGCGCTGGTGGTGCGCAACGCTTTCAGGTTTGCCGCCCGCCATCCCGCCGCCGTGACGGTGATCGACGAGCCGTCGCCGGTATCGACCACGATCGGCGCGAGGCGCCGGCCGCCCAGCGTCAGCGCGCTTTCATACACGCTGCGTTCGGCGGAGACGCGCAGCGGTGCGCTCTCGCCCTTGAACGGCAGGCGGCCGGAGCGGAGCAGGCGGAATCGCTTGGCGGCGTAATCGATGTCGAGCGCATGGTCGGCGAGCATGTCGGCACCGACCAGCAGGTCGACTGCGGAGGCGCTGCCGGTGGCGATCGCGGGCAGATCGGCGACGGTCACGCCGCCACCGGTCCGCGCAAGGCCACCGAGCGCGACCGAGCGTGTCGGCATCCAGCCGAGTGCGACCGATCCGCCGATCGCGGTCGCGCTGCCACCCGCGACCAGCTTGGCGGGATCGACCGCGGGGGAGGCCTTGGCGAGCAGGGTGTAGCTGACGCCGGTGTCGAGGATCGCGGTCACGTCGCGGCCGTCGAGCTGCATCTTGAAGCGGATCTGGTTGCCGGGGGTGAGGTCGAACGCGATCCAGCGCGCTTCGGCGTCCGCCGCGAGATGGTAGACGCCGCGGTCGCGTGCGGCGGGGGAGGTCGCGGTTGCCGGAGCGGATTTCGAGGGCTCGCGCGCCGAGACGAAGAGGACCGCGATCAGCGGGACGAGGGTGAGCAGGGCACGACGCATGTGGCGCTGTCCCCTAGCGGGTCGCGGGACGGGTACAAGCGGGGGCTTCGCCGGGGCGGGGCGGAGACGGGGTGGATAGCGATGCGGCGTGCTTGCCTGCGAGACAGTATCCGCTTGGCACGGCGCGCTTTATCTTGATCCAGTTAAGCCTGGCCTGGCGAAACAATAATTGCTCTCCGGCTAACGCGGGAGTCCCAGGTCACAAGCGGCGGCGGTCGTGACTCCTGGCCCCCCGCGTTCGCGAGGGAACGGTATAAGGCGGGCTAGCCTGCCGAACCTAGCTCTATGAAGCTGATGATCAGGCCGATGAAGGCCTAACCGAGATGCGCGCAAGGCCTGCAGAGCACATCACCCCGGCGAAGGCCGGGGCCCAATTGGGAAGGCGCCAATAATGAGGGTGCTGGCCGATGTTATCACCGTCCCCCAATTGGGCCCCGGCCTTCGCCGGGGTGGTGAACGTGGAGCTGGAAATGCTCGATTTCGGCACGCTTCCGCTCCTACAGGCACGCCTCCAGATACGCCTGATCGAACCCGAACTGCTTCGCCTTCTCCAGCGTATACGGCCGCAACCCCATCGACCGGTATTCGCCCAAGATCTTCCCATCCGCGGACTCGTCCATATACTCGAACTTGAACAGCTCCTGCGTGACGATCACCGGGCCCTCCATGCCGATCACCTCGGTGATGTTGGTCACGCGGCGCGAGCCGTCGCGAAGGCGCTTCACCTGGATGATGAGTTCGACCGAATCCGCGATCTGGCGCGAGATGGCTTCCTTGGGCACCTTGATGTCCGACATCATCACCATGTTCTCCATACGCGCCAAGGCTTCGCGGGGAGAGTTGGCGTGGAGCGTGCACATCGAGCCGTCGTGACCGGTGTTCATCGCCGCGAGCATGTCGAAACACTCGGAGCCACGAATTTCGCCCAGGATGATCCGGTCGGGACGCATACGCAGTGCGTTCTTGACGAGATCGCGGATCGAGATTTCGCCCTGGCCCTCCAGATTGGCCGGTCGCGTTTCGAGCGGTAGCCAGTGTGGTTGTTGCAGGCGAAGCTCGGCGGCGTCCTCGATCGTCAGCACGCGCTCGCCCGGGTCGATCATCTTCGACAGCGCGTTGAGCATCGTCGTCTTGCCGGAACCGGTACCGCCCGAGATCACGACGTTGAACCGCGAGGCGCCGGCGATCTTCAGCGCGGTCGCCATCTTGGGCGACATCGAGCCGAACCCCGCCATCATGTCGAGCGTGATCGGTTTGGCGGAAAACTTACGAATCGAGATCGCGGTGCCACGCAGCGACAGCGGCGGCACGATCACGTTGACGCGGGAGCCGTCCTTCAGGCGCGCATCGGCGAGCGGCGAGGTCTGGTCGACGCGACGGCCGACCGAGTTGACGATCCGCTGTGCGATCTGGAACAGATGCTCCTCGTCGCGGAACTGGATCGGCGCGAGTTCGAGCTTGCCCTTGCGCTCGACATAGGTCTGGTCGGGGCCGTTCACCATGATGTCGGTGATGTTCGGATCGGCCAGCAGCTCCTCCAACGGTCCGAGCCCGAGTAGCTCGTCGACCAGCACCTTTTCCAGCGCGAACTGTTCGCGGCGATTGAGTGTCAGCTTCAGCTCGGCGAGCACTTCGCCGATGATCGGGCGGAATTCCTCGGCCAGCTCGTCCTTGTTGAGCGTCGCCGCAGCTTCGGGATCGACGCGTTCGAGCAGGCGCGGCAGCACCTGTTCCTTGATCTTGTGGATCGACTGTTCGAAGCCCTCGGTTCGGCTGTTGCCTGCTTCCCCGCTCGCATTCTGGCGATCGGACAGGCGCTGCATCGCGTCCAGCTGGCCGGCGGGCATCATGCCCGAGCTGAATCCGTCGGTCTCCCCCGGCATCGGCAGCGAATCGATCGGCGGGAATTGCGCACCGCCCTCGGGTTCCGCGCGCGCCACGGGATTGCTGCCCGGTATCGAACTTCCCTGCATCGGACGCGCGACGCCGAATGCGGGGCGGGCCGACTGCCCCCCGCTGATGCCATTACGACGCCCGAATGCGCTCATGCCTGTATCCCTGGATGAATGCCGACCGGGTTAGGCGCGAAGGCTTGATAATTTGCTAACCAAAACAGGCGCGTGAAAGCGCCGCTGTCGCGCGGTGCGATGGTCAGGGTTGATCGCCGCCGCGAACTCCCCGAAGGCAGGCACATGATCCGCCTGCTGCTTCTTCTCGCGCTCATCTTCGGGTTGGCGAGCTCCGCATCTGCGGACGACATCGCCGCCACCGGGCGCGGCGTCGTGCGCGTCGTGACGATCGCGGTGGTCGACGACCAGGTGGTCGGCTTCGGCCATGGCAGCGGCTTCGCGATCGCGCCCAACCGGATCGTCACCAACGCGCACGTCGTCGATCTCGCCGAGCGCTATCCCGACAACGTCGTCGTCGGCATCGTCCCGACCGAGGGCAGCAAATCGTATCAGGGCAAGGTGATCGCGTATGATTCGCAGCGCGACCTGGCGCTGATCGAGTTCACCGGCGCGCGCCTGCCGCCAAGCGCGCTGTATACCGGGCCGATGACCGAGGGCGATCCGGTGGTGTCGCTCGGCTTCCCGGGGAACGTCGACCTGGCGACGGCGCGTTCGGCGGCGGACTATATTCGGCCGATGACGCCGGTGCGGTCGGAGGGCGTGCTCTCCGGTCGCCGCGTGCTGAGCAGCGTCGAGGTTCTGCTGCACACGGCGAGCATCGCGCGCGGCAATTCGGGCGGGCCGCTGCTCGATCGCTGCGGGCGGGTGATCGGGGTGAACTCGGCGATCACGCGGGGCGAGGAGGGCGATTCGACGTTCGGCTTCGCGATCGCGGATACCGAACTGGCCGGCTTCCTCCACGATGCGAAACAGCCTTACGCGTCGATCGGGACGGGGTGCACCTCGATAGAGGATCGCTTGCGGCAGGACGCCGACGCGGATGCGAAGGCGACCGCCGATGCGGCGTCGGCCAAGCGCGATGCCGCTACGCAGGATGCGATGACTCGCGAGGTCGCGCTGGAGAAGGCACGGACCGAAGCCGGGCGGGCGCGGGAGAACGTGATGGCGCTCGCCGGGCTGCTGCTGGTGGCAGGGGCGCTGGTGATTGGGAGTGCGGGGTTGCTCGAATCGCGCGGGCAGCGGCGGCAGGCGGTCTGGGCGCTGGGTATCGGGGGGCTAAGCGTGCTGGTCGCGATCGTGGTGTTCGTGCTGCGGCCTTCGGGTGAGGTCGACGTGCCGCTGTCCGCACTGCCCAAGACGCGGATATCGACGCCCGATGCCGCGCTCGGCAAGCTAATGTGCACGCTGATCCCGGAGCGCAGCCGGATCACGATCTCGTCGAGCGAGGACGTGCCGATCGACTGGGGCGCGAAGGGGTGCGTGAACGGGAAGACGCAATATGTCGCCGCGAATGGCCGGTGGGACCGCGTGCTGGTGCCGGACGCCGAGCAGACCGTGTCCGTGCTGTCGTTCGATCCGGCGACGCGCGTCTATTCGAACACGCGCTATCTGATGTCGGCGGCGGGGATGGAGGCGGCGCGGACCGCGCGGGGCGTCGTGCCGAACGTGTGCAACATGGACGAGGCGGCGTTGGGTCGGCTTGCAGGGCAGCAGGCCGCGGTGCGTGCGGTGTTGCCGCCGTTGCCGAACGAGAAGCTCGTCTATTCCTGCAAGTCGGCCCGCTGAGCTTCGGAGGCGAGTAGCGCGCGCTTGCGATCGAGGCCGTAGGCATAGCCGCCGAGCGCGCCGCCGATGCGCTGGGCGCGGTGGCAGGGGATGACGATCGATACTGGATTCTGGCCGCACGCGGTGCCGGCGGCGCGGACTGCGGCAGGACGGCCGGCGAGCGCTGCGAGTTCACTGTAAGTGCGGGTTTCGCCGATCGGGATGGTGCGTAGCGCCTGCCAGATCGCTTCCTGGAAGGCGGTGCCGCGGACGTCGAGCGGGAGGTCTTGGTCGCGGTCGGGGGATTCGACGGCCGCGACGACGTGCGCCGCCAGGTCCGCGAGGGCGTCGTCGCCGGGTTCGATCGTGGCGTTGGGGAAGCGGCGGTGGAGTTCGTCGGCGTCTTCGTCGAAGGATACGCGGCACAGTCCCTTGTCGGTGGCGGCGACGAACAGCGTGCCTAGGCTCGTATCGGCGGTCGTCCAGCGGATCGTGACACCTTCGCCGCCGCGTGCCCAGGCGCTGGGAGCCATGCCGAGCCGCTTGGCGTCGGCTTCGTAGAAGCGGCTGGGGGCGGAATAGCCTGCGTCGTAGATCGCTTCGGTCACGGTCGAATCCTCCGATAAGGCGTTGGCCGCGCGTCCGGTGCGGAGCGCACGCGCGTAGGCGGCCGGGGTAACGCCGGTGGCGCGCTTGAACAGGCGATGGAAATGATGAGGCGCGTAGCCGACTCTGCCGGCGACCTCGTCCAGCGAGAGGCGGTCTTCAGCGGCTTCGAGCAGCGCGACCGCGGCGGCGACGGCGATGCGGTCGCGGCCGACTTCATCGGGGATGCAGCGCAAGCACGCGCGGAAGCCGGCGGCGCGGGCGCTCGGCGGATCGGGGTGGAAGGTGACGTTCTCGCGCTTGGGGTGACGGGCGGGGCAGCTTGGCTTGCAGTAGATGCCGGTGGTCTTCACGCCGACGACGAACCGGCCGTCCCACGCGCGATCGCGCGCTTCGAACGCGGTCCAGGCGGTTTCGGTGTCGGGGACGATGCTCATTGGATCGGTATAGCCGGTCGCGACGCGCGCGCATCCCGTGGCTTGCGCTCAAAGCGGAGCCAATCGGTGGTCCGGCCGTTCTTCCGTGCATACCTCATAACGAAAGATGTCTCATGGCCTCCGACACGCCCGTCTGGTTCATTTCCGGCTGCTCGACCGGTTTCGGTCGCGAACTCGCCAAGCTCGTGCTTGCGCGTGGTTGGCGTGCGGTGGTGACCGCGCGGGATGCTGGCCGGGTCGCCGATCTGGCGGAGGGCGCCGAGGATCGTGCACTCGCGCTGTCGCTCGACGTGACGGAGCGGGCGCAGATCGACGACGCCGTGGCGCAGGCCAAGGCTAAGTTCGGGCGGATCGACGTGCTCGTGAACAACGCGGGCTACGGCTATCAGGCGTCGGTCGAGGAGGGCGTCGAGTCCGAGATCCGTGCGCAGTTCGATGCGAACGTGTTCGGGTTGTTCGCGCTGACTCGCGCCGTGCTGCCGATCATGCGGGGGCAGAAGAGCGGCCACATCATCAACATCACGTCGGTCGCGGGTCAGGTCGGGTTCCCAGGCTCGGGCTATTACGCCGCGTCGAAGCATGCGGTCGAGGGGTGGTCGGACGCGCTGCTCGCCGAGGTGAAGCCGCTTGGGATCGACGTGACGTGCGTGGAGCCGGGGCCGTTCCGGACGGATTGGGCCGGGCGTTCGCTGAAGCAGACGCCGGTGAAGATTGCCGACTATGCGGAGACGGCGGGCAAGCGGCTGGATGGGACGCGGGAGGTTAGCGGGACGCAGGCGGGTGACCCGGTGCGGGCCGGCGAGGCGATGATCGCGCTGACCGAGGATGCGAACCCGCCGCGGCATCTGGTGCTGGGGGCTTGGGGGTATAATGCGGTGACGACGAAGCTGGCCGAGCGGTTGAAGGAGATCGAGGCGCATAAGGCGGACAGTCTAGGGGCTGATTTCCCGGAGGAGTAATCTCTCAGAAGTCAAAGAAAGTTGTTTCCCCGCGAAGGCGGGGACCCAGACTGGGCTCCCGCCTTCGCGGGAGAACAAGGAAGCAGGGGGTGGCCTTCACGTCTGTGGTGCTGCCCTGCGCCGGATTCTTCCTAGTGAGCACTCTACGAGAGCCACCACCCCGGCGAAGGCCGGGGTCCAATTGGGGAACGTCACTAACGGGACGCTTCCCTCAATCATTGCCACCTTTCCAATTGGGCCCCGGCCTTCGCCGGGGGGGGGGGCAAAGGGAAGAGGCCGCTCACCCGCCGTTGGCGCGGAACAGGTCCAGCGTGCGTCGTTTGGCCAAATCCGCACTCGGCTCGTGATAATCCTTACGTCGGTCCGAGTTGAACCCGTGGCCCGCCTCGTAGACATACACCGTAGCATTCGGCCAATCCTTGGCGATGACCTGCTCGACGCCCTCCATCGGGATGCCGTGATCGTGGCGACCGAAGTGGAGGATCACCGGCACCTTCGGTTCCTCGTCCGCCGCCGCCGGGATCATGCTGCCATAATAGCCGCTCGCCGCCGCGACACCGTGCAGCTTGGTAGAGGCGAACCACGCGACCGAGCCGCCATAGCAATAGCCGACCACGAACACGGGGCCGGCGGGGGCGAGCGTGTCGATGCAGGTCTGGACGTCCTTCAGCGACAGGTCGAACGGGTGGAGTTGCCGCGCGAGTTCGACGCCGCGGGCGAGGCCGTCGCCCGAATAGTCCGCTTCGAAGCCTGGGTGTTCGCGGTCGAACAGCGCGGGGGCCAGGACCTCGTAGCCGTCGGCGGCGTACTCGTCGCACAGGTCGCGGATGTGGTCGGTCACGCCGAAGATCTCCTGCACCAGCACGAGGCCACCGCGGCGCTCGCCGGTCGGCTGCGCATGATAGACCGCGACGGTCGCGCCGTCGGACATCGTCATCGTTTCCATCGTGCCGGTCATTCTCTCGTCCTTGTCGATTGGTCGTAACGCCTGCCAATACCGTCATTCCCACGGAGGCGGGAACCCTTAGTGGCAGGCCGTGCGCCGAAAGCGCCGGGTCTGGAGGATATAGATCCCCGCCTGCGCGGGGATGACGGGCAGGAGAGGAATTGGAGCCTTCCAACCATCTATCAATGACAAAACAGTCACAAACCCGCCGCCACGACCCTCCGGCCGGGTTGCCAATCCGCGAACCCGATGCTACCCGCGCCGCGTCCCATGAGAGGTGCTTTCGCGCCCTCTTCCCCCATGGGGCGGCACTATTTTCGGTTTCAGGCGAGGATTCAAAGGTCCGTGGAGACATCCCCCGGTAATGTCGGCGGCGCTATTCAGGCGAGCTTGGGCGGGCGTTATGCGCTGGCCCTGTTCGAACTCGCCCGTGACGCAAAGACGATCGACGCGGTCGAGTCGAGCCTGGCGAACGTGCGCGACGCGCTCGCGCAGTCGGAGGACTTCCGCACGCTGACGTCCAGCCCGATGGTGTCGCGTGGCGCCGCCGTGAAGGCGGTCTCCGCGGTCGCCGACGAGCTCGGTGTCGATGCGACCACCAAGAGCTTCCTCGGCGTCCTCGCCGAGAACCACCGGCTGGGCGCGCTGCCGAAGATCATCAAGGCATTCCGCACACTTGCCGCGCAGCATCGCGGCGAGATCGCGGCCGAGGTGACGTCCGCGCATCCGCTGACCGACGAGCAGGTGATCGAGCTGAAGCATCAGCTCCGCCAGCGGGTCGGCCGTGAAGTTTCCGTCGACCTCAGCGTCGACCCATCGTTGCTGGGTGGACTCGTCGTCCGCGTCGGCAGCCAGATGATCGATTCGTCGATCAAGACGCGTCTCAACACTCTCGCGCACGCGATGAAGGGCTAAGCTAATGGATATCCGCGCCGCAGAAATCTCGAAGATCATCAAGGATCAGATCGCCAATTTCGGCACCGAGGCCCAGGTCAGCGAGACCGGCCAGGTGCTGAGCGTCGGCGACGGCATCGCGCGCATCTTCGGCCTCGACAACGTCCAGGCCGGCGAGATGGTCGAATTCTCGAACGGCGTGCAGGGCATGGCGCTCAACCTCGAGGCCGATAATGTCGGCGTCGTGATCTTCGGGTCGGACTCGGAGATCAAGGAAGGCGACATCGTCAAGCGCACCGGCACGATCGTCGACGTGCCGATCGGCAAGGAGCTGCTCGGCCGCGTGGTCGATGGCCTCGGCAACCCGATCGACGGCAAGGGCCCGATCCACACCACCGAGCGCAGCCGCGTCGAAGTGAAGGCACCGGGCATCATCCCGCGCCAGTCGGTCAGCGAGCCGGTCCAGACCGGGCTCAAGGCGATCGATGCACTCGTTCCCGTCGGCCGCGGCCAGCGCGAGCTGATCATCGGCGATCGCCAGACCGGCAAGTCGGCCGTCGCGATCGACGCGTTCATCAACCAGAAGATCGCCAACGCCGGCGACGACGAGTCGAAGAAGCTGTATTGCGTCTATGTCGCGATCGGTCAGAAGCGCTCGACCGTCGCGCAGCTCGTCAAGACGCTCGAAGAGAACGGCGCGATGGAATACACCATCGTCATCGCCGCGACCGCGTCGGACCCCGCACCGCTCCAGTATCTCGCACCCTACACCGGCGTCGCGATGGGCGAGTATTTCCGCGATCGCGGCATGCACGCACTGATCTGCTACGACGATCTGTCGAAGCAGGCCGTGGCCTACCGCCAGATGTCGCTGCTGCTGCGTCGTCCTCCTGGCCGTGAGGCGTATCCGGGCGACGTGTTCTATCTGCACAGCCGTCTGCTCGAGCGTGCGGCGAAGATGTCGGACGCGAACGGCGGCGGCTCGCTGACCGCGCTGCCGATCATCGAGACGCAGGCGGGCGACGTTTCGGCGTACATCCCGACCAACGTGATTTCGATCACCGACGGCCAGATTTTCCTCGAGACCGACCTGTTCTTCTCGGGCGTCCGTCCGGCGATCAACGTCGGCCTGTCGGTGAGCCGCGTGGGTTCGGCCGCTCAGACCAAGGCGATGAAGAAGGTCTCGGGCTCGATCAAGCTCGA
>Ga0247809_1000160_pt1 | contig 36571 bp, 26 predicted proteins | sample UWRJL104311B1_FD_180951 | JGI IMG/M metagenome (GOLD analysis project Ga0247809, IMG submission 180951) | Plant litter microbial communities from Arlington Agricultural Research Station in Wisconsin, United States - UWRJ-L104-311B-1 | ecosystem: Environmental > Terrestrial > Plant litter >...
GTTGTGCCATTTGAAAAGTGTGGAGAATAAGTTCGGCCGAAACTAAAGGTCTTACCGCATCATGAACTGCCACAATACCTTCCCCTGTAATTTTATCTAATCCATTTTTTACGGAATCAAAACGTTCCTTCCCGCCATCAATCAGTAAATGCGGAATATTAAAATTATAGGTGTCACATAACTCTTGCCAATACGTTTGCTGGTGTATATTCATGACTAAAATGATGTCAGGATTTAGTACACATTTATGGAATGCTTCCAGTGTATGCATCAAAACAGGACGGTTTTCTATTAATAAAAACTGTTTTGCAATAGTATTCTGCATTCTGTTTCCTGTGCCGCCGGCAACTATAATAGCATAGTATCTCATTTTATTATTTTATAGATAAAAAAAATAGGAGCGATCTACAAAGATGCTCCTATTCCCATTCAGTAATTTTAAATTAGATGATCAGCATTGCATCACCATAACTGTAGAATCTGTATTTTTCTTTAAGTGCTACTTCATAAGCATTTCTTACGTAGTCATAACCACCAAATGCACTTACCATCATCAATAAAGTAGATTCAGGCGTGTGGAAGTTAGTAATCATTGAATTCGCTATACTGAAATCATATGGAGGGAAAATGAATTTACTTGTCCAGTCGTTTGCTGGTTTCAGCATTCTGCCTGAAGAAACCGCAGATTCAATTGCACGCATGGAAGTTGTTCCAACAGCACAGATACGTCTTTTTTCGTTTAATGCTTTATTGACAACATTGGCCTGACTTTCTTCAATAATGAATTGCTCAGAGTCCATTTTATGTTTTGTTAGATCTTCAACTTCAACAGATCTGAATGTACCCAAACCAACATGAAGCGTAACCTCAGCAAAGTTGATACCCTTTAATTCAAGTCGTTTCATCAACTCACGGCTAAAGTGCATGCCTGCTGTAGGAGCAGCAACAGCACCTTCATGTTTAGCGAAGATCGTCTGGTAACGCTCTTTATCCTGTGCAGTAGCTTTACGTTTAATATATTTAGGAAGCGGTGTTTCGCCTAAAATCTCTATGTTTTTTCTGAATTCTTCGTCAGTACCGTCAAATAAGAAACGGATGGTACGTCCACGTGAAGTAGTGTTATCTACAACTTCAGCTACCAGCAAATCGTCATCACCAAAATAAAGTTTATTTCCTACACGGATTTTACGTGCCGGATCTACAAGAACATCCCATAAACGTAATTCTTTATTCAGTTCACGCAATAAAAATACTTCAATTGTTGCGCCGGTTTTTTCTTTATTACCGTACAAACGGGCAGGGAAAACTTTAGTGTTATTCAAGATCATTACATCCTGATCATCAAAATATTCTAATACATCTTTAAAGATTTTATGTTCAATTTTGCCACTATCTTTATGCAGAACCATTAAACGGGCTTCGTCCCTTTGTTCTGAAGGATTATTGGCAACTAATGATTCAGGCAGATTAAACTTAAATTGAGATAACTTCATGTTTTTGGATAAAAATTATTAAGGGTGCAAATTTACGAATTAAAATGTGTATTAGTGTATATTTATTTATATAGCTAATAACGGATAAAATATACGCGATATTACTGTAACCTTTTTACCTACTTTTGATCTAAACTGCAATTATGATTATAATCAGACTAATAGGGGAAAGCTTCAGGTTCGCCGCTGATGCACTCCGCCAGAACAAATTGCGCACTATGCTCTCTTTATTGGGCATTACTATTGGTATCTTCACCATTATAGCCGTCTTTTCTGGTGTAGACACCCTGAGAAACAAACTGCAGGAGAGTGTAGATAAACTTGGATCAAGTACTTTGTTTGTACAAAAATGGCCATGGGGAGGTTTCGGCGATTATCCCTGGTGGAAATACCAGAACAGACCTGATCCGTCTTTGCGTGATTATCAGGCATTAAAAGAGCGTTTAGACCATGTTGATGGAATTTCATATGAAGTGGCTGCGAGCGGAAGAACGGTAAAATACCGGAGTAATTCTGTAGAAGGTGCCACTTTGCATGCCGCTACACAGGATTATGATAAAACATGGACCCTTGATTATGAAGAAGGCAGATATTTCACAGATAATGAAGGCAGGTCCGGCGCTCCGGTAGTCATCCTTGGGGCAGAAATTGCCAACGGATTATTTAACGGAGAGCCTGCTGTAGGTAAAAAGATCAAAGTAATGGGCAGGCGACTCACCGTAGTTGGTGTCTTTAAGAAAGAAGGGGAGGATACCTTTGGCATGTCTCAGGACAATAATTTATTGATCCCACTGAACTATGCTAAAGGATTATTTGATGTTCAGAATGGCAACTATGGTCCGCAAATTACTGTAAGAGGTAAAGAGAATATTGCCCTGGAAGAGGTTGAAAGTGAACTACAGGGCGCGATGCGTTCCATACACCGTATCAGGCCGGGTGTTGAGGATGATTTTGCCATGAATAAAACTACAATCATTACCAACCAGCTGGATGTGATGTTCAAAATGGTTAAGATCGCAGGCTGGGTAATTGGAGGATTCTCTATCCTGGTAGGCGGTTTCGGGATTGCAAACATCATGTTTGTGTCCGTAAAGGAAAGAACAAATATTATTGGTATTCAAAAATCCTTAGGTGCAAAAAACTACTTTATATTGTTGCAGTTTATGTTTGAAGCAGTCGCACTCTGTGTAATGGGAGGCATATTAGGTTTGTTACTGGTTTATGGACTAACATTGATATTTACCTATGTAATGGAGGTCAAAATAGTTTTATACCTGAGTAATATTATACTGGGTGTGGGGATTTCAGTGATTATCGGTACAATTTCCGGATTCTGGCCTGCATATTCTGCATCAAGACTGGATCCTGTAGAGGCTATTCGCTCTTAGGAAAATTTAAAAAAATATGGTGTGCTATTTTAGCCTGCCAGACGTGGAATTACGTCTGAAGGTCTAAAATAGCACACCATATTTTTTTAAAAGATTTCCCATCAACATCAACCGAGAGATTTTCTTATGCATTCTGCAAACAGGTAATCTTTTAAACAGATGATATATGTTTAATCCTCATACGTATTTTGTTCACTGGAATATCTTTAGCGCCTTTTTATTACACCCTGTTACCGGATAATCTTTCAAAAAAAGATAAATACATTCAAATCCTCATACGTATTTTATCAACCGGAATATTTTTTAGCGCCTTTTTATTGCACCCTGCTACCGGATAATCTTTCAAAAAAAGATATATACATTCAAATCTTCATACGTATTTTGTCCACTGGGATATTTTTAGCGCCTTTTTATTACACCCTGCTACCAGATAATCTTTCAAAAAAAGATATATACATTCAAATCTTCATACGTATTTTATCAAACGGAATATCTTGTAGCGCCTTTTTATTACACCCTGCTACCGGATAATCTTTCAAAAAAAGATATATACATTCAAATCCTCATACGTATTTTGTCCATTGGAATATTTTTTAGCGCCTTTTTATTGCACCCTGCTACCGGATAATCTTTCAAAAAAAGATAAATACATTCAAATCTTCATACGTATTTTGTCCACTGGAATATTTTTAGCGCCTTTTTATTGCACCCTGCTACCGGATAATCTTTCAAAAAAAAGGGGATTTACATTCAAAGCCTTCAGACGTATTTCCGCGTCTGGCAGCTTTGAATGTAAACCCCCTTTTTTTAGAAGTAGCAAGAAAATCTCAAAAAAAATCCCCGGCCAAAAGACCGGGGATCAAAAAATGTATAATCTCTTAACTCAATTTAGCTAATGATGCTGCAATTCTTTCCGCTGCTTTAACCAATTGTTCTTCAGCTGCTGCATAAGAAAGACGGATACAATCTTCATTCCCGAATGCTTCACCAGTTACTGTAGAAACATTTGCATCATTCAACAGGTAAAGACAAAGCTCTTCAGCATTGCTGATCGTTTCACCTTCAGCTGTCTTTTTGCCAAAAAACGATTTAACTTCCGGAAAGAAATAGAAAGCACCGTCAGGCAGATTGATTTTAATACCAGGAATTTCTTTCAGCAAACCATAAAACAGGTCTCTGCGTTTTTTAAACTCGTCTTTCATCGCAACAACTGTTTCCAGTCCGCTCTGGTAAGCCGCTAATGCCGCACGTTGTGAGATAGATGAAGTACCAGATGTGATTTGTCCTTGTAATTTATCGCAAGCATTTGCGATTTCCTTATTTGAAGCCATATAACCAACTCTCCATCCCGTCATTGCATAAGCTTTAGAGAAACCATTGATGATAATAACACGGTCTTTAATCGAATCAAATGAAGCTATTGAAGCATGTTTATCTACAAAGTTGATGTGCTCATATATCTCATCAGAGATAATATATATCTGAGGATGTTTTTCGAATACTGCAGCAAGGCTGGCCAATTCTTCGTAGCTATAAACCGATCCCGTAGGATTACATGGAGAAGAGAACATGAATAATTTAGTATTCGGCGTAATTGCCGCCTCCAGTTGTTCTGCAGTGATCTTAAAGTTGTTCTCAACTGTTGCATTGATGAAAACAGTTTCACCTTCTGCCAGTTTGATCATTTCTGAGTAAGACACCCAGTAAGGCGTAGGGACGATTACTTCCTGTCCCGGATCTACCAAACACATTACCGCATTAGCTAATGATTGTTTTGCACCCGTAGAGACTACAATCTGATCAAAAGTATAAGTTAATCCATTTTCATTCTTCAACTTCTCTACCACAGCTTTCCTTAATTCAGGATATCCGGATACAGGAGTATAGTAAGAATAGTTCTCGTCTATCGCCTTCTTCGCTGCTTCCTTAACATGTTCTGGCGTAAAAAAGTCTGGTTCTCCAAAACTTAAATTAATTACGTCAATCCCTTTAGCGGTGAGCTCTCTGCCCAGCTTGGCCATTTTAATGGTCTGTGATTCTGATAGGTTATTGATTCTTTTAGATAAAAATGTCATGATTGTCTTATAAGAAAGCAAATATAAAAACCTAAGGATATTTTCAACTAAAAAAAATACTTTTTAATGTAATATGATGCCGAAAGCGTATTTTTGTCCCCTAATTACATACTTTGCAACCCAAGAAAAAAGCCATATTAGTCGCACTGTGCATAAGCATCATTCTTATGCTGGCCAAATTTGGTGCATATTTCATTACGCATTCCAATGCCGTTTTAACTGATGCTGCAGAGAGTATCGTTAACGTACTCGCCAGCAGCTTTGCCTTTTACAGTATCTATCTCGCCACTTTACCAAAAGATGAAAACCATCCTTACGGACATGGGAAGGTGGAGTTTTTCTCTGCTTTTGTAGAAGGAGTCCTGATTGGAATTGCCGGACTAATCATTATTTTTAAATCTTCGTACGATCTGATCTTTCCTCGGGAAATTGCCCAGCTTTTTGAAGGAGCGGTAATTATTGGTGCAACGGGTATCGTTAACCTACTTGTAGGTTACTACCTGATTAATGTGGGTAAAAAACACCGGTCACTTACACTGGAAGCCGATGGTAAACATTTGCTGACTGATGCGGTGACCAGTGCTGGTCTGGTGATCGGGCTATTGCTGATTAAGATGACTTCACTCAACTGGCTTGATAGTGTGATTTCTATTCTGCTGGGTATCTACATTGTTTACAATGGCTATAAGCTGACCAGGAAATCTGTAGGCGGACTGATGGATGAAAGTAATGTGGAGCTGGTAAAAACTATTGTAGGTATTTTACAGGATAACCGTCAGGATGCCTGGATTGATGTACATAATCTCAGAGCACAGCAATATGGGGCAGATTTGCATATCGACTGCCATATTACACTTCCCTGGTATTATGATTTAAATAAAGTACATACTGAGATCTCAGATATAGATAAAATGATCAACGGTAATGCCGAGCGTACTACCGAACTTTTCATTCACGCAGATCCGTGCTTGCCGGAATGCTGTAATTACTGCAAGCTGCAAAATTGTCCAGTAAGGCAGGAAGCTTTCCAGCGGGAAATCGCATGGACGGTGGAGAATGCCACTAAAAATAAAAAACATTTTCAATGAGTTATTTCAATGTAAGAGTCTACGGTTTATTAATCAATGGCAACAATCAGATTTTAATTAGTGATGAGCAATCTGGCGGCAGAAGTTTTAGTAAATTCCCTGGCGGCGGACTGGAATATGGTGAAGGCCTGATTGACGCACTGAAGAGGGAATTTGTAGAGGAATGCAATGCCGAAATTGAAGTGCTGAATCATTTTTATACCACTGATTTCTTTGAAAAATCTTCATTTAATGACAGCCAGATCTTAAGTATATACTACCTGGTCAAAGAAGTGAAACCTTTAGAAATGGCTTTTAAAACGATAGCGCTTGATTTTGATGAATCTTCATTACAGTCTTTTCGATGGGTATCACTCGATGAACTCACGGAGGATGACGTCACTTTTAGAACAGATAAAACTGTAGTAAATCAATTGCTGGCTTTACTGGCACAGGTAGACTAAACGGCGACCACCTTTGTTGGTGTAATTGCATAAAACTGATCACCATCTTCAGTTTTGATCTTGCTCAGTCCGGTGAACAGGCTGAAAGCAGGTAAAATAGCACAATGGGCCCCAAAATAAAAACATGGGAGTCTCAGCTTTTGTCTGGATTTTCCATAAACTGTAATGCCCGGATGGATATGACCGGTAATATTATAATATTCATCTGCTTTTTCGGGCTGGTCATGCACAAAGCGAAAAGGAAAACACAATAGTTCTTTAGGATGGATTTCTATATCCAGTCCTGCATAGTCGGCCGCCTTTAAAATATCGTGATTCCCTTTGATCAGGATGATCTTTAACAGCGGATATTGTGTTCTCCAGCTTTTAAAGCTGTCTATGTCGCTATTGATTTTATGGTGAAACATATCACCCGTAACCAATAATATTTCCGGGGAAAATTCTGCCAGTACCCCGGATAATTTCTGCAGATCGTTATCACTGATAGTGGCCGGCACCTGTATTCCGGCCTGACGGAAAGTAGCAGATTTACCCAGGTGCAGATCACTGATGATCAGCATTTTTTTTGAGGCCCAGTAAATTGCCCTGTCCTTACTTAATATTAATGTTTCTCCTTTACAATTGATGGTCATTCTTTCTTCTTCTGTTCCCTGGCTTTGCATCTGCTTTTTCCGCTTCTGCCGTCATCCTTGCTATTCTTTCTCCTAATTCTTCTGTACTCATATTTTCCCTCAAGCTGTCTACCTTGATCGGGAAACATAAGGGGGTATAACTCTCGGCTTTTACAATGATAACCTTACTGGCCTGAATCCTGTGCAAGGCAGCTGCCAGCCTTGGTTCTTCTATTTGCTGATAAAAAGCCTCATCATAGGCCTGCCGCAATAATAAGTTATGTTTATCGTAATCACTAAAAACATTGAAAAATAATCCTGATGAAGATTGCAGGTGCCGGTTCGCCACATACTTGCCAGGATATCCCTGGAATACCAATCCTGAAATACAGGCTATATCCCGGAATTTCCGTCTCGCCATTTCTGTAGAATTGATACTCGCTACGATATCCTCCCCAAGGTTAAGGGGACTAAAAAGATCTTTTATATTTTCCTCATCGAGCGGAATCGGCTGTTCACTTAGCAGTTCAAATCCATAGTCGTTCATTGCAATGGAAAAGGTGATAGGCTTAAGTCTTCCCAGACGATAAGCAATCAGTGCCGCCAGTACTTCATGCACCTGCCTGCCTTCAAAAGGGTAGGCGAAAAAATGATGACCATCTCTGGTCTTGATCAGTTCTATCAGGAATTCATCATCTTTGGGCACGTGAGAAACCTTGGCTTGTCGTTCAAATAAAGGTAAAACAATATCCAACTCCTCATCCTGATGGTTTTTATCCAGGGTTTCATTGTATTTTTTTCGCAATATGACCCCAAGATTGGCCGATAATGACATCCTGCCGCCCATCCAGCTGGGAGTGATTGCACTTTTGAGTTTACTTTTCCGCACCAGCACGGTCATCTCCTTGACCATTACAAATTCAAGTACCCTGCCTGCCAGTGTAAAACTATTGCCAGGTTTGATCTTAGAAATGAAAGATTCTTCCAGCATACCCACATATCCGCCAGTTAGGTATTTCACTTTGACCATGGCATCGCTTACAATAGTTCCAATGTGCAAGCGGTGTCGCATAGCGATTTGTCTGCTCTTCACTTTCCATAATCCCTCTTCCAGCTCTACTTTGTTAAATTCATTATAGGCTGTCAGGCTATCCCCACCAGTAGTGATGAACTGCATCATCCAGCTCCATTCTGCAGGTTCAAGCTCACGGAAGGCATGGGTTTCTTTTACTTCTGCATAGATCTTTTTATCATCGAATCCATCCCCAACAGCCAGCGTAACCAGGTATTGTATCAGGGTGTCGAAGGCCATTATTACGGGCTCGCGACTCTCTATATTATTTGTTTTTGCAGCCTCTTTAATTGCTGCTGCTTCTACCAGTTCCAGCGCATGGGTAGGCAGGAAGTATATCTTGGAGGTTTCGTGAGGAGAGTGCCCACTACGACCAGCACGTTGCAGAAACCGGGCGACACCCTTCGGTGAACCGATCTGCACTACTGTATCTACCGGCTTAAAGTCCACCCCAAGATCTAATGAAGAAGTGCTGATTACTGCTTTCAGTACACCTGTATGGATCGCATCTTCAATCCAGTTGCGCAATTCATAATCTATAGATCCATGATGAATGGCAATCTGGCCCGCCAGGTTTTCATCCAGCTTTAAGAGGTTCTGATACCAGAGTTCTGCCTGTCCGCGCGTATTGCAAAAGATCAGTGTGGTTTTGCTCCTGGCAATGATTGGCAAGAGTTTATGCGCAAGTTTATGACCCAGGTGACCTGCCCATGGAAGCATATCAATATGATCAGGCAGTATAGACCTGATTTCTATTTTCTTTTCAATATCTGCTACAACAATTGTTTTAAGCACATCAGGATAAGGGACCAATACATCCAAAGCCTGTTCCATATTGCCTATTGTTGCCGAAATTCCCCAGATTCTCAGTAATCTCTCCGGGTGTTTTTCATATACCAGACCCCTGATCCTGGAAATAGCCAGCTCCGCCATCACACCTCTCTTGCTTCCTAAAAGCTCATGCCATTCGTCCGCAACGATACATTGCAATTCATCAAAATAGTCGGACGTATTTTTTTGTGCCAGCAATAAGTGCATACTTTCTGGTGTAATAATCAGCACTTCAGGCATTTGTTTCTTCTGTTTCAGCTTCTCACTCTGTGCAGTATCACCATTTCTGACGCCTACATGCCAATCGAGTTCCAGTTCTGTGCAGACCTCAGTCATTGCTCGGGCCAAATCTTTAGCAAGAGAACGTAAGGGAGTAATCCATATTAACTTTAATCCATATGCTTTTTTACTTTTTGCGACTGACTTTTTACTATTTTTTGCTGTTTTTGTATCCTCTTTTTGATCTGCGCGACTATTCAGTTCATCTATCAGCACGGCTAAAAACATGGAAAATGTCTTTCCAAATCCTGTAGGCGCGTTTACGAGTCCGCTATATCCTTCCGCATAATATGCCCATGCGTCAGTTTGAAATTTAAAAGGCTTCTTTTTACTGCTTTTCAGCCATTTGATCACCTGCTTATAACCCTTACTTTGCTCTAATTCCATATGTGATGCTGTTAAAGGGTAGAAGCCAGCAGTTGTCTTAAATCATCTAGTGTATTTATTTCTGCTGCTTTTTTATCTTTTCGCCAGCGGGCGATACGCGGGAAACGCAGTGCTAAACCTGCTTTATGTCTTTTACTTTCAGCTATTCCTTCGAATGCAATTTCAAAAACCAACTCCGGTTTTACGGTACGCACGGGACCAAATTTTTCAATGGCATTTTTTTTAACAAAGGAGTCCACCTCTTTAATTTCCTTATCTGTTAATCCGGAATAGGCTTTGGCTACAGTAATCAGCTGCTCACCATCACGAACTGCGAAAGTGTAATCCGTAAAAAAGTTGGCTCTTCTGCCGCTTCCTTTCTGCGCATAGATCATTACTGTATCTACCGTGTAGGGATTGATCTTCCATTTCCACCAGTCGCCCCTTTTCCTACCGCTATGGTATAAGGAATCCAGCTTTTTGAGAATAATGCCCTCACTGTTATTTTCCCTGGAGCCTTTCCTGATTTCTGCCAGCTCATCCCAGTCCGAAAAATTAATAACAGGCGAGAGTATGGCAACATCTTTATCACGTAAGCCGGACATGATTTCTACCAGCAGGCGCCTCCGCTCGGCCATAGTTTCTCCCCTTAAATCTCTGCCCTGATACTCCAGTAAGTCGTAGGTAAAGAAGCCAATTGGTGCATCGTTCAGTTGCGATTTATTAATGGTCTTCCGGTTTAAACGCTGTTGCAGAATACTAAAGGCCTGTACATTTCCATCTTTTACAGAAAGTATTTCTCCGTCCAGCACTGTTCCGTCCGGTAGGTCTTCCTGCAGAAAATGCAGCTCAGGAAACTGATCTGTGACCAGCTCTTCGCCGCGCGACCAGATAAAGAGTTCTCCATTGCGTTTTACAATTTGTCCGCGGATACCGTCCCATTTCCATTCTGCCTGCCATGCAGCAGGCTCACCTAAACTTGCGGGTTCATTTTCCAGTGCATAGGCTAAACAAAAGGGGTAGGGCCAGGAATTATCGGTATTCACATGTGCACCGGCAATCAGTTCCTGGTAGGAAATTTCCTCAGGTTTCCATTTCCCCATGATGCTATGCATGATCTTATTGCTTTCCGTATTGCTTTGTTTGGAAATAGCATTGACCAACATTTTATTGGACACGCCGATTCTGAAATTACCGGATATTAATTTATTAAAGATGAAACGTTCCTGTGTATCCAGACTATCCCATGCTTTTAAAATATATTCTTTTTTTGCTACATCGTCTTTCCCGTTCAGCGCTGCCAGCTCATTGATCCATTGGTGAAGTTTTCTATCTGAAGTATAGGTTGCTGGTGGCAGAACCAAAGCTATAGTCTCGCTTAAATCACCTACACTATGGTAACTTTCAGCAAATAGCCAGGCCGGAACTGCACTCAGTTCAATTGCCCATTCTTTGATCAGTGCTGTTGTGACTGGTCGCCGGGGCTTTTTACCGGTAAACATAGCAATCACAAAGGGTTTGTCCTGTTCATCGGCCGTACTAAAATAATCAACAAGCGCAGCGATCTTATCATTGGTTTTGTTACTCATTTCCAGCTGCTGTATCAATTCTGTAAACCTTTTCAAATTACGCTTCTTTAGTTAATATTTCTTTTTCTTCCTCTTCTTCATTGCCGTAACGTGTAACAACTTCCTCGGAAGCAATGCCAATCTCATTCAGGTATTTGGAAAATGTTGATACAAAACCGTGGGTGACAAATACTTTTTCTGCTTCGGTTGCTTTGATGGCAGAGAGCAGACCGGGCCAGTCAGCATGGTCACTCAGTGCAAAACCTGCATCAGCAGATCTCCATCTTCTGCTTGCCCTTACCTGCATCCAGCCAGAGCATACACCTGTCGCCGCACTCTGCAGACTTTTCATCCACTTCCCATCTGCCAGCGCGGGTGGAACAATCACAATCCCTTTTTGTAATTCCTCTTTTTTATGTTCAGGAGTGATGCGGATGGTCTCCGGTAAATCTACCCCGGCCCTGATAAATCCTTCATTCAGATTAGCGATAGAATTGTGTACATATATAGGTACATCACCCGCCAGATTTTTGATAAGCCGTTGTGCCTTGCCGAGACTATAGGCCACCAATACGCTGGTTTTTAGTTTGTCGTGGTTGTCAGACACCCAATCACGAATCTGTTGAAATACAATATCCTGCGGCAGCCATTTATATATAGGTAGTCCAAATGTGCTTTCAGAAACAAACGTATGGCATTTTACAGGCTCAAATTCAGTGCTGATACCGTCATATTCTACTTTATAGTCGCCAGATATTACGCAGATCTCGCCTTTATATTCCAGCCTGATTTGTGAGGAACCAATCACATGTCCAGCCGGGAAAAGGCTTACTTTAACACCGTTAATACTGAGCTCTTTATTATAAGGAAGAGTTTGAATATTCAGATCAGCACCAAGCCGCTGGTTAAGTATAGGTTTGGTGAGTTCATGACACAGATATGCTTTGTTGCCCCATTTTACATGGTCAGCATGTCCGTGTGTAGTTACAGCCAAATCAACTGGTCGCCATGGATCGATATAAAAATCGCCCTGCTCACAGTAAATACCCTTATTCGTAAATGTTATCAATGCCATCGCAGAATACAACAACCGTATTGTAAATAAAGTTTGAACCGAAAGTTTTGGTAACAGAATAGTAGATGAAGGGCATAAAATCAAACATAAAATGCGTTTTCAGGTTTCTTATAACATATGATCAAAAAACCAAAGTATTTACCTATTGAAGATTATGGGGTGATCGGCAATATGAAGACAGTAGCCCTGGTTTCTATGCTGGGGTCGGTCGACTTCATGTGTTTTCCTGATTTCGATTCACCATCTGTTTTTGCTAGTCTCCTGGATCAGCAAAATGGGGGAAGTTTTTCTATCACTCCACAGTTTGACACTTTTAAAACTAAACAACTCTATCTGCCTGGCACAGCTGTGCTGTTAACGAGGTTTTTTTCAGATGATGGCATTGCAGAGATCACTGATTATATGCCCGTAAAAGGGATGGACGAAAATAGTATTTGTGCAATTGTGCGAAGAATAAAAACTATCCGTGGTAACGTTAGTTATAAAATCAATTGTGCACCTAGGTTTGACTATGCTAAGGCGACGCATGAAATAGAAAAAACTGCTAAGAATGATCTTCGTTTTACGGCGATTAATGATGGTGATACAATGGTACGCCTGATAGCTGATTTCCCGTTGAAGTTTGCTGAGCAGGATGGCTATGCCGAGATCACCATTAAAGAAGGAGAAGAACAATGGATTGTATTGGAGTCTGTCAGAAAAGGGGAGACTGATAACCTGAAAGACATTGAGTTTTACAAGAACTGTACTTATCAGGAAACAGTAGAATATTGGAAGGGATGGAGTAGTAAGTCGACCTACAAAGGCAGGTGGCCGGATCTGGTATCACGTTCTGCGATTACACTGAAGTTGCTCACCTCTGCATCTCATGGTTCTATGGTAGCTGCGGCTACCTTTAGTATCCCTGAAACGTTAGATGGAGACAGGAACTGGGATTATCGCTTTACCTGGATCCGTGATGCCGCTTTCACGATGTACGCTTTTCTAAGACTCGGTTTTAGGGAAGAAGCTGCCCGGTTTTTACACTGGATTCACGAAAGGTCTGGCGAAGACATGTTAAGGCTGATGTATGCCATAGATGGTCAATCGGTAATCGAGGAAGAGGAACTGAAACACATGGAAGGTTATATGGGCGCTGGTCCGGTTCGTATCGGTAATGCGGCTAAAGATCAGCTGCAGCTGGATATTTATGGTGAACTGATCGATACTATCTATATTTATAATAAGAACTATGCTAAGATTAACTATGAGCTTTGGCAGACGATCCAAAAACATATTACTTGTGTAGTGGATAACTGGGAAAAACCGGATCATGGTATTTGGGAGTTCAGAAATGGTAAAAAACATTTTCTGCATACACGTTTAATGTGCTGGGTGGCGATGGACAGGGCGATTAAGATTGCTACTGACCGTTCTTTTCCTTATCCGGAGCAGGAATGGAAAGAGGTACGAGATCAGATTTATAAGGATATCTATGAGAATTTTTGGAATGAGAAATTAGGTGCCTGGGAACAATATAAAGGATCTGATAGTGTGGATGCATCGGCCTTACTTATGCCTTTGGTTCATTTTATCACACCAGATGAACCCCGGTGGATAGCGACATTAAAAGTGATCGAAGAGAAGCTGAGCACCGATGTGCTGATCTACAGATATGACAATACAGAAGAGCAGGATGGATTAAGTGGAGAAGAAGGTACATTTAATATGTGTTCGTTCTGGTATATTGAGGCATTGGCGAAAAATAAAGAAACAGATAAGGCACTGGAATATTTTGAAAAAATGACAGGTTATGCTAATCATCTTGGTCTGTTCAGCGAACAGATAGGAAAAAAAGGCGAGCACCTGGGTAATTTTCCTCAGGCATTTACTCACCTGGCATTGATCAGCGCCGCGCTGGAACTGGATAAACAATTGGATAGAATATAATTAGGTAAAATATGAAAAAGCTGGAAAATAAAACTGCTTTGGTGACGGGATCTGATTCAGGAATTGGGTTGGCAATAGCGTTGGAATTTGCAAAAAATGGTGCAAACGTAATTGTGTGTTACCATAGTAAGGAGGAGCGTGCAAAAGACGCTTTTGAAGAGGTAAAATCATTGGGTGGTAAAGTGAAGCTGATTAATCTTGATGTCAGTTCAGAAAAAGATGTAGAGAAAAAGCTGGATCAGGTAATTAAGGAATTCTCCGGTATCGATATACTGGTGAATAACTCGGGGGTTAATGGCTCTGGTATTCCAATTGATGAAATGGATACGAAAACATTTGACATCACCATCCGTACTAATTTATATGGTACTTTCTTTTGCAGCCGAAAATTCATACAGCACAGGAAGTCTGAGGGAAAACCCGGAAAAATCATTAATATCTCGTCTGTGCATGAAGAAATTACTGCGCCTGGAAATGGTGACTATAATGCGTCGAAAGCGGGGATCCGAAACCTGATGCGTACGCTGGCACTGGAAGTGGCTCCTTTCGGGATCAATGTAAATAATATTGCTCCCGGGATGATTTTGACACCTATGAACCAGAAAGCAGTGGATGATGACAAAGTCAGAAAAAAAGCGGAAAAGAACATTCCTTTGGGAAGAGCGGGGCGTCCTGAAGAGATCGGATATCTGGCTTTATTCCTGGCTTCTGACGAGGCGGATTACGTGACGGGAAGTACTTATGTAATGGATGGCGGGTTAATGATTAACATTGGACAGGGGGCTTAAAAAAAATAACCTTCCATTTTTTGGATTAAACCAAACCTGTACACTGTAAATCTAAGGGGGATAGATAGGGACAGGAGGTTAAAATTACTATCTAAAGAGTAATGCTGTTTTCTTAATATTTATGATACGATCATAAATGTTTTTTATAAACTAACATTATTTTGATTATTTTACTATATTGTAAATAATCAAAAGCGCTCGTTTATGAGGAGATTATTATCCTTTGTCATTCTTGTATTAAGTTTATCACTTTGCTATGCACAAAAAGATGTGGTGCGTGATCTGAAGCAGCAGCTACCTCACATTAAAGATAGTTTACGTTATGTTGATGCGCTGAACAGGCTGGGAATGTTATTGTATGAAAAGAATGTAGATAGTCTTTTTCATTATACTATGAAAGCCCGGGAGATTGCAGTTCGTTTAGGTTACGAAAAAGGAATGGCAGATGCTGTCAATAATCTGGGGATCGTTTATGATATGCAGGGTGATCTTCAGTTATCACTTCGCTACTACAATGAGGCATATAACCATTATAAACATCTGCGGGATACGTCAAATATTGTACAGACCAAAATGAATATTGCTACTGTTTATAGTGAGCTGGGAAAAGAGGATAAATCTCTGAGCAATTTTAAAGAGGCGTTTCTGGTAGGTAAAACGTTGAAGCATGATTCTATTATGGCGCTGGTGATTTATAATTACCTGTTGGTTTTTCCCAAGCTGGTCTCTAATGATTCTACATTAATATATATCAATAAGGCCAGTGACATTTCAGTTAAGTACAAGGATATACGATTGCAACTGGCAATTGACCAGTTGCGTGCCGATTATATGATTAAAAACGGCGAGTGGGAAAAAGGCATGTCAAAGATGCAGGAGACCGTTCGGGGCACGCTGTCGAATGAGCTTTATTATTTGAGCATGGATATGCTGATTAATTTAGGCAGTAATTTTACAGGAGCTGATTCTGCGAAAGCTGTGAGTTACTTTCGGCAGGGATTGGCTATTGCTCAGGAAAAAAGATATCATGTCTATTCTATTCAATTCGTTAAAAAGCTTTATGATTTTTATGGTGCAAAAAAAGATGCAGCAAATACTTTAAGGTATAGTCGGCAGTTAGTGGCTTTGTATGAAGAAAAGGATAGAATAAACAGAGATTCGGGGGTTGATTATATTGAGTATGCCTTGAAAGATCAGCAGCTGCAATCGGTGCGCTCTCAATCAAAATACCAATGGGGGTTTTTAGCACTGGCGATAACCGTATGCCTGATGACGATTATCATTATTATCATTTTATGGAGGGACTGGAAAAATTCACAGCGGACTGCTGAAGCACTCCGGTTGCAGTTTAAGCATACGGAATCAACAATGCGGCAACTGGACCATATGAATAAGGATTATGCGAGGCTCATTAAGATTGTTGCGCATGACTTGCGTAATCCAATCGGAGCAATAGGATCACTTACGTCACTCATCACTCCGGATGCAATGGCACAAGATGAGAAAGAGATTCTTGGATTGATAAAAAGCTCCAGCAAGAATTGCCTGGAACTGATAAACGAACTGATGAAAACCGACTTTACGCATCAGCAGTTTATTGTTAAAGAGGAGATAGATCTCAATGAGTTACTGCATCAATGTATTTTATTATTAGGCTTCAAGGCCAAAGAAAAAGATCAGTTATTACTCTTACACACTGCTATCAGAGGATTAATCAAAGCAGACAAGGAAAAGTTATTAAGGGTGTTTAATAATATCGTGAGCAATGCGATGAAGTTTAGTGAGGTGGACAGCACTATTCAAATCAGCAGTATACAGTCAGACAATGAAATTATTATACATGTGAAAGACACAGGGATGGGAATTCCGCTGGAGTTGCAAGATAACATCTTCGATCCTTTTACGACATCAAAACGCACGGGGACAGGTGGCGAACAGCCTTTTGGACTGGGTTTGTATATCAGTAAACAAATTATTGAAGCGCATGGTGGTAAAATATGGTTTGAAACCGACACCACTGTAGGAACTACATTTTACATTTCTATTCCGGTATAAAAAAAACGGGCTGCCTGTTGGGCGCCCGCTTTTGATAAAGATGAATGCAGCACTTATTTTCCTCCGGGAGGGCAGTTTTGCTGTAAAAATTTAGTATACGTAAGTGCCAAGTGCTCACTTGTACCAGCCCCTTCATTGATGGAGTGAGTACGGTTAGGATAAGCCATCATTTGGAATACTTTTCTGTTTTTTACCAGCTCATTGATCAGCAACTCTGCGTTTTGATAGTGAACGTTGTCGTCTCCCGTGCCATGGATGTAAAGCAGGTTTCCAACCAGATTTTTTGCATAAGTAATGGGTGACCCTTTCATGTAGACATCAGTGGTTTTCAATGGAGAACCCATATAACGTTCCTGATAAATATTGTCATAGGTAAGTTGATTGCTGATTCCAGCTACCGCAATACCGGTTTTATAAATCTGTGGATATTGGAACATCAGATTCAATGTAGACGAGCCACCACCGCTCCAGCCCCATACTGCAACTCTGTCTTTGTCTACAAATGGCCATTCTATGATCTGTTTGGCAGCATCTGCCTGATCTCTGATATTCAGTAAACCAATGTTTTTGTAAATGCTTTTACGGAATTCACGACCTTTTGGCGCTGGTGCACCACGATTTTCAATGGAAATATAGATATAGCCATCTCTGGACATATCGCCCGCATATAAACGGTTATAACCTGTGCCGTAGGTATCGGTCACCGTCTGACTTGCGGGTTCACCGTAAACATAAAATACTACAGGATACTTTTTAGTCTGATCAAAATTTTCAGGCTTTTTCATCCAGCCATCCAATTCCACGCCATCCTGCGTTTTTATTTTAAAGAATTCTATTTTGTTTTTCGGAGGACGCACTCTTGCCAGCTGATTAGTGATGCTTCCTTCCATAGTAAATGGATTGCCTGTTTCCATTTTCATCCATTCAGCAATCTGCATCACATTTACATTTGTGTAACTGTGGAATGCAAAAATCCCATTTGGAGAAATATCATAATTGTGTGTGCCAGGTAAAACTGATGGGGTCACCATTTCCAGTTTACCACTACCATCTAATTTAGTTTTATAAAGATACCGCTGAGTGGCGTTTGTTGGTGATGCCATAAAATAAAACGTATTGTTTTTCTCATCTACCAGGCTGCTTTCAATAACATCAAAGTTACCTTTTGTTATCAGTTTTTCCTTTTTGCCGTCTTTGCTGATCCTGTAGGTATGTCTCCATCCGTCTTTTTCACTTTCCCAGATAAATTCTTTACCGTTGTTTAGCCATTGCCATCCTGATGCTGCATCAATCCAGGCCTTGTCAGTTTCGGTGTAAATGTTTTTGACTGTGCCGGATGCGGCATTCGCCACATATAGCTTACTCACATTCTGCTCCCTGTTTAACTGCTGTAAAATGATATCACTAGTATTCGGTATCCAGTCCATTCTCGGAATATAATTCTGAATTTGATCTCCGGGAACTTTTACCCATGAGGTCTGTGCAGTGCTTACATTTACTATTCCGATTTTGCAGGCAGAAGGATCCTGCCCCACTTTAGGATATTCTACAGGAATTGTGTACGGATAAATGGAATCGGTATTGTTAATCATCAGGAAGTTTTTAATTTTCCTTGCGTCAATTTGCCAGTAAGCGATTGAAGTGCCGTCCGGACTCCAGCGGAAGCCATCCCTGCAATCAAACTCTTCCTCATAAACCCAGTCGAATGTACCATTGATTAAACGGTCGGTACCATCCGTAGTCAGTGCCTTCACGGCACCCGAAGCAATATCTTCTACGTATAAGTTATGACCACTTACATAAGCAACTTTACTTGCATCAGGAGAGATTTTAGCAAACATTAGTGAAGATGCGGGTCTGTTTTTACCAATTTGAGTAAGTTTGTTTGCAGATATATCAGCCATCCAGTAATCTCCTCTCGTCTCATAACGCCAAACCTTTTTGCTGTTGGTATAGATCAATGCTTTTGTTCCGTCTGCCGAAAGCACGAAACTTTTCACATTTAGGGGGTAAGTACCTTTTGGCGTTAACAGATTTCTGCTCACGACTGTCTTACGTTCATTTTTCGGGAGCGTCACCAATACGATGTCGCCGTTTGAAATTTCGTAATAACCAGTGCCATCTTTAGTCCAATTGATATCTCCTCTACGCTGTGCATAGGTACTTGCACATAGAGAACTGATCAGAATTACTAATGTGAGTTTAAAAATAAAGGGCTTCAGTTTCATTTGTTTCGTTTTTTTGTTTTGCTTTCTTCCAGTCTGTGTAGGTGTGAAAGAAAAAGTTTAGAGTTGAATAAATTGCTGATAAATGGTCTGCAGGTAAGCCTTACCATTTTTGGTCAGCGTTTCGGTATGTGTTACATCTTTCGGATTGTCATTATATAAAACCATCTTACCCACATTATCAAATGTAACACATTGTTTGTTATCTATAAAGCCCATTCCATTATCCCAGCTAAAAAAAGCGAAAGATTTAGTGTAGGGATTCAGTAAATTTTTGCTCCAGTGAAAGGGCTTGCTATCCAGATTTAACTGGTGCAGCAGGGTAGACGCAATATCAATCTGGCTGCCCACCTGGTCAAATTTCTTTCCGCGGTATTCTTCTTTGATCACATCGCCAAAAAACAAAAGGGGAATATGATAGCGCTGCGGAATATAGACCTCGCCTCTTCCTTTAGGATAGATATGACCATGATCTGCTACGAAAATAAACAGGGTGTTTTTATACCATGGTTTAAGTTTAGCCTTGTTCAGAAAATCATTCAAACACGAATCTGTGTAATAAGCAGTACTTTTGAAACGCTGTATATTATCCTTGGTGCCGAATTTATAATCACCCGGAACCTCAAAGGGTTCATGGTTGGTCAGCGTCATCTGTGTGGAGAAAAATGGTTCTTTTTCCTGATTCAGCGTTTGCAGCTGGCGATTGAATACTGTGCCGTCATAAGCGCCCCATTTAGAATTCATGTCTTTACTGGCAAAGCTGCTTTTATCTACCAGTAGCTGGTAATCATGACTCACAATAAAAGCTTTATAGTTCTCGAATTCAGATTGCCCACCATAAAAGAATGACGTACGATAACCAATATTAAATAGGCTTTGTGAAATGCTGGGGATCTTCTCCAGTTTATCGGGCCATTTCATGATACTCCCCGATGCCAGGCTGGGGAAACCTGCAAGCGTACCGATAATTCCTTTGTCGGTTCTGTTACCGGTGGAGTAAATTTTACTAAATAATACGCCATGATTGATCAGACTATCAAATTTAGGGGTAATCCCGTCTTCATCACCTAGTGTTTTTGTCAGGTCGGCCGTAAAGCTTTCCATTATAATAACTACCACATTGGGCCTCTTTGTCTTTAATAGCTGGAGGGTAGAATCTTTTTCTACCGAATAGAGATCACGCACAATATCAGCTGACATCTGTGCAGGATAGTAAAGATTTGGATTTTTGTTAACATGTTTCTCTGCAAGAATGCTGGAGGTAAGATTCCATTCTGTATTCACTGCAGCATGATTCAGCGCTTGTACATCAGAATAATAAGCCATACTTTGGTTGTTGGGCGAAACACCCCAGCCACCGCGAATCAGCAGAAAATTAAATGCCAACATAAAAAGTGAAAAAACAAGTTTCATGGTAAAATTAGCAGATGGTACCCCGACATCTTTTTTTACCAGCCACTTATTTGAAAAATAGCCACAAAGCATTAATAATATCAAAATTGAAAGACTCAATATGATGGGCGAGGATGCGCTTGATGCCAGGGCTTCATTAGGGGAAGAGATGGCAAACCCCAAAGCCTTCGCATTGATCTTGCTGCCCCATTCCCTGTAGATATTGATATTGGCCATGCCAATGATACTGAATAGCACGATCAGCACTACATTGTAAATAGTTAGCCATTTGAATGGTATTTTGTTTTCCTTAACCACTAGCACATAACCAGTATAAAATAGCAGGGGTATAACAGCAATATATGCCGTCATTGATAAATCAAGGCGTAGACCATGATATGTGGCTGCAAGAACTTCGGTGATAGGTGCCGATTTTATGTCGGTGAAATTAACGGCTAAAAAAATGAGCCTGTCCAGCAAAAAGAATAACAGCCAGAACAGGAAAAAACGGGCAAAAAAAATCAGGTTTTTTAACATTATAGCAAACCTAATAAAAAAGGGCTATGTTAAAAAACCTGATAATGTAAATTTCTTTCAGTTATTGTCCGCCACCCATTGCTCTTAAAGCATCCATAGTGGTCACTTCATAAGCAGCTGGTACGTCTAGTGTGATAGGACCAACTTTTTCTTCTTTTACCTCTTTAATGGTAACTACCGATTTGAAACCGTTTTGTGTACGTGTGAATTTTATAGGTGTACCTTTAACTGCAGCAAATTCAGCACCTATAATTCCTGCCGGCAGTTGAACATCAGTTGTTGCCCATAACTCGTAAGCAGCATTTTTATCATCTTTATAAGTGTATTTTTCAGCATTGTACATCCCGATTTTTTGTTTCTCGCCGGTCGCTTTGAAATCGCTCAGCACAGGAGTTGGGCCCATTGTCTGCTCAGCTTCTGCTTTGGTCGTTTTAACGGCATATTGCTTTTGCATCATTGGCACGTCTACAAGTACTAAACCATCTTTCTTTAGTCCGTCTGACAGGATAGTGATTTTTGCCGGTCCTTGTTCCATTTCGATTTTTAGAATGTCACCATTGAATTTAACTTTTGTTTCAGTAGGTAACTGTGATGCCATCGACTGTTGTTCTGGTGTCAGCTCATAGGCCATGCCATATGTAATAGTACCTTCACTAACTTTTTTCTGTGCATTTGCTATAATAGCAGTACTGATTAATATCGCTGCTACAACAGTCGTTTTAATAGATTTGAACATATTCTTTAGTTTAATAATTTACCACTTAATTTTCTCCTTGCTGATAAAGGCAGCAATACCTTTTTTGAAATCTTCACTCTCTCTTACCCTCGCATTAATCTGTACTGCCAGACTAAGGCTTTTTTCCAGTCCGGGATTAGTCGTTTGTCCGATCAGTTGTTTTGTTACCATCAACGCATTTCCTGATGCTTCATTGCATAACTTATGGGCAAATTCCTGGACTGTGTGACTGATGTCTTCCTTATTTGTTACATAAGTAATCAAATTATAGGCCAATGCTTGTTCAGCGGAGAACAAATCTCCGGTAAGCAGTATTTTTTTAGCAATTGTCTCACTCGTTTTACGCATCAGAAAACAGGAAACGATAGCAGGTACAAAGCCAAGCTTTACTTCTGTATAGCCGAAACTTGCTTCCGGAACAGCGAAAATGATGTCGCAAACTGTAGCCAAACCGCAACCGCCTGCAATTGCATGTCCTTCAACCTGAGCAATTACAACTTTAGGGAGATAGTAAATGGTAGTGTACAGGTTTTTCAGATTTTCGCTGTCGGCCACATTTTCCTCATGCGTGTTCTGCTGTAATTGCTGCAGATAGGCAAGATCAGCTCCCGCACTAAAAGTATTGCCATTGGCCTTTAAAATAATAACCTTTACTTCATCATCATCAGAAGCCATTAGTAATGTTTCGGTGAGGAGGCTGACGAGCTCAGGGTTCAGTGCATTTCGTTTTTCAGGACGGTTGAGGGAGATCGTGGCAATACGGTCTGCCACGGTATATAAAACCAAAGGTGCAGTCATACAGTTTTGATGGGTTGATTTAATGAATCAAATATGCTGTATTTAGCGGTAAAATTTAAAATTATGTTTTCTTTTAGAGGGTGCTCCATCAGTTCAGCTTTCTATTGTTTAGGGTAAAAAGGTGGTGCCTGCTTCCTTTGTAAATAGCAGACCTGCTCTTAGACAGTGATGTATTGACCCAGCCATGGCTTCACTATGGGATCATTTACTATCCTCTAAACATCAACCTATGGCTGTCTCACCAGCTTCGTCAATGTTTTAGTGTTTCGGCAATTACATTTTTTTTCGGATACTATCTCCTCAAAGAATGAATTGGGATATCCAATTGCCTCGCTTCTTCCTCATACTTCTTTGACATATAATGACTGCTAGTCCCGTCAATCCATAGTGTTTTGAAATTTACCTGTTGTTGTAAATCGGTGATTTTTTGGGCGGGCGACTCCCTGAACCAGATCACATCGAAAGTAGGCCGGTTCAAGATTTTTTGGTTATCAAATGATTGATCTAGCACCAGAATATTCATCTTTTTCCAGGTCAGCTGATGGTTCCTGATCTCCAGGCCATGTACAAGTGAATCTTTCTCTATGTCGATACAGTTAACGGTTGACACTTTCATCTGATCCAGAGCAGGCTGTATAGAAAATGCAAATGCCTTTTCAAAAGGTCGAAGATTAGTAACAACCACAGCGGAGTCCGCCGAAATAAATGCCGCTGCATAGTTCCTGTTAAGTTTGAAAAGCAGAATTTTCTGTTGTTTTTTGGTTGTCACCTGATCATAAACTAAACAGCACTGCAAACAAATTAACAGTATAATTGACAATAGAAAGCACTTTTTATGATGATGAATCAGACCAATAGTGAGCAAGATCATCCATAAACATAAAAGCAGGAGCTCTGTTTTGTTAATCCATATTCCGCTAATGCTTGAGTAGGGGAGATGTGAAATGAAGTGCAGTCCCCGGTTGGTGAAGAGGATCAGCGCTTCAAAGGGCATGACTAACCAATCTACCCTGATCAGCAGTATGGCTATCCCCAGATACATTAATGCTGCAATAGGCAAAGTGATGAAAAGGTTGCTGATGATAAAATAAACAGGGAACTGGTGAAAGTAATAAATACTTAAAGGGAAGGTGGTCATCTGGGCGGCTAAGGATAAAGATATCATGCTCCAGAACCGGGTTAGCAAAGCTGATTTAAAATAGAACCAGCTGTTAATTGCAGGCTGTAAATAGATAAGGCCAAACACTGCCAGGAAGGACAATTGAAAGCCAACGTCCCAGATTAGAAAGGGGTCATATAAAAGTAGGCAGAAAGCTGAGAATGCCAAAATATTGTAGCTATTTGTATTCCTGCGGAATGCTTTGGCTGTTGCAAATACGGAGAGCATAATAGCCGACCGCAAGACGGAGGCAGAACAGCCTGTTAAAAGTGTGTAAAACCAGATGAGCGTAAGGACAAGAACTACTTTGATTATTCTCCATGATTTCTTCCGGTTCAGGAAGCTTAGTGCCCATTCAATGACCAGGTAAATGATGCCTACATGCATTCCTGAAACGGAAAGAGCATGTATGGTTCCTGTTCTGGAATAGGCTGCCATGGTCTCCGGGCTGAGATCAGCCCTATATCCAAGGATGAGCGTAGACGCAACAGCAAAAGCCTCATCATCTTTTAGGAGCTTCCGGTAATAGGTAATTTGCTGTTGCCGCAGTTTAAGAGCGAAGCAGATTATCGGATTACCTCTGTTTTGGGAAAGGTTTAGCAACTGATCTTTCCCAAGGAAGAGCTGATGATAGATATCCTTATGGGCAAGCCATGACCTGAAGTCAAACTCACCAGGATTAACCGGGGAATTGACTTTGGTATAAATGGCGGGGATAAGTAAAATATCGCCATAGCTGATCATTATTTTTTTCACAGTATCTACTTGGAGCGTCACCAAAACCTTGCCTTCGGATTGATATTTTTTGTGTCCATCTGATACCTCCAAAACTGAAGCGGTGAACCTTAACAGGAGGCGACTTCGTTCTGGTTCGTTGTCCACTTTTATCTTCAAAAAGCGACCTGACTTATTGGCAAAATAGTTGATTTTTCCAAGGGAATAGAAATGTATACAATGTAGTCCTCCTAACAAAAATGACAGAAGGTAAAGCAGTAAGCCAATAATATACTTATGATGGTAAACTTTAATTGATATGTATAAATATCTGATTATAAATAATAAAAGAAAAACTATCGTTGTTGAAAAACTCCAGACAAAATATAATTCTGCAAAATTGAGTCCATAACAAATCAAAATTCCGGCAATAAAAGGCCCAAGGATAAGCACAAAAATCAGTTCTGCACGATAGGTCATAAACTTAAAATTGATAACGTAACTGAAGTTTGATCTCAGACTTTTTATTACCCGAAAGTTCATCGAGACCAGTGCCGATAGTCAGCTGACCGGGATAATAGTAGAGCGCAATTTTGCTCCATAAATAGAGTTGCCGGGTCATTCGGTATTTGAGATTAAGGTAGATCCTAAATCCATTTCCATTGTAAAGTCCGGATCCGGATGCATACAGTACATCATCTTCATAGGCGTAAATTCTGGTATCATAAGATGGCGTGCTGAACCAGGCTAAGCGGAAGTTTGCAGAGAGTGCGGTAGACATCACTTTATATTCTATGTCCTGATAAATCAGAATTCCATATTCTTTTGCTGCAGGAGACTTGTGGTATCGGCTTACCTCAATCCTTGATTGCAGATTGATTTTTTTGTTCAGTTTGCTACTCACCTCAATCCTGTAATTGTCTTTACGCAACTCTTCCAGTGCGTTGAAGAATAGATCTGCCGCTGTATTCTGCTCTGATGCTGTAGTTTTAAACCTCAACTGCATTTTTAATGTCTTCTTGGGAGAATAGCTAACCTGGCCGCTTAAGTCATTTCCATAAGAGGCTGCATCAACCCTGTAGCTGAGCCAGGGATGTTGATAGGTATCTAGGTATAAAGAGACGTTCCAGGATCGGTTGGGATTGATGTTGATTCCTGCATAAAAGCCTTTTTCATTGTTAGCATCTGAATTTCGCCCCGGTGCCTGTGCGTAAAAGTTGATATAGCCTTCTGCATAATTTCTATAAAGTACCACAGCAGACAGATGAGATGATAAACTCGCCATGATTCCGGTTACTGTGGCAATTCCTCCGGGGAGGCTCATGGAAATCTCACCAAAAACGTAGGTGTTTTTAAAGGTGTAATTGTAATGCATCCCCAGGTTAGTGAGTTGCGTTCCGCTAAACCCATATCTTTTGTAAAGCTGATTTCCTGTAGTGAACGGATGCTGGTAAACAGAATGGGTCGCAATTAACCCTGCACTAAAATTGCTGCGGTCTAACTGCAAAACGCCGCCATAGAAGTATTGACGAACGCTGCCTTTGTTTTTTATTTCAGCAGGTGTACGGTGGAATCCACTAACGTTCAAAGTAGTGAGCTTAGGGTTTCCATCAACATCTGCAGTTAAGTTTCCATCTAAATTTCTCAGTGATATGAATGTGGTTAAATCAATGATTTTTAATATTTTAATTTTTGAAGATGCTCCTCTGAAAAAGGCATACTCACTTGAAGATGTATATGGTTTAAGTCCTGTATCCTTTTTTGCAACGCCCGCTACATCTGCCCCTCGCCCGAATGAAAGGCCTGTCCATAGCGTTAAACCCTGGCCAAACTGTAGACTGTAGTCGCCCACTACCAATGTGTTGATAAATCCAACTTTGTACAGTGCAACATGACCGGAAATGAAATCAAAACCACTGTCACTGGCTCCCCTAAATAGACTTTCTCCGGCATCTTTTTTCATCAAAAGCGCTACTGACGCAACATTGCTGAGCGTATAGCGGTATTTCATTAATAATTTTTCAGGACCGCCTATGTATCTGCTGCCTGGCAAGCTGGTGTAGCCCTTTTGCTTTTCCAATAGCTGCGCATATCTCCAGACGAATATGTTATTGCCCTTCTCTCTGATGTTTTTCAAATTGAGCTGCTCAGATCCTGATGATTTATTGAGTGCGACAAATGGCATCAGCTTCTCTAGTGTGTTTATATCAAATCCCGGAATAGCTTGCAGTTCTAACAGGTCCAGTAATTTCCCGTTAATCTTTATGTGATTTATTATATTATTGATTTGCAGTGCAGATAATAGATTAATCTCTTTTAGTTGTTCAGGTGAAGCATTGTTTAAATCTAACGGATGTTTTTTATAATAAGCCAGTTTCTCTATGAGATCGGTAAGATCCTGCTCTTCCGGAAGAGCATCACTAAAGTCCTCAATAATAGCTTTAGCGACCTCTTCTTCCTGGGCTTGCAGTGGCTGAATTGTTATCAGCATTAGTGGAATCAAAAGCATAATTTCACCACGCATAACTGATGTCCAATTGCGGCTGATAGCCTGTGTGTATATTCGATGAGACTGCAAAATCAAAAACCAGGTGGCGGTAGCTAAATCCAAATCCTGCGAAGTGGTGGGCGGGTTTAAGAGAGGCTCCTCCTCTTAAAATGAAACGCTCGTCAGGCTTATATTCCATGCCGACCCTAAAATCTGGTTGTACATGTACATCTTTCTCCAGCATAGCTGTCAACGCTACCTGATCCGCTGCCTGCCATGTGGCGCCGATACCCAAAGAAGTAGGTGTGTGGTAATTGAGTTTGTCACTGATGTACTTTTGTTGTGGTGGGTTGTTGATATAAGCTCCCAGGAGGACTTTTGACGTTGCGGCTATCATTATCCCCATATCCAGATTGAAGCCGCTTAAAGCGCCGTAATTCGTGGCATTGACTTGCACGTAATTTAGTCTTATGGCTATACGCAGTTGATCACCAAATTTTTTAGCATAGATGAATCCCGCACTGAGGGTATAAAATTCCGGCAATCCATAACGCTGTATTCCAATTGCAAGACTATTCCTGCCTACAGGATAAAGCAACGCAAACGATTGGGTGCTGATTTCCGGCGTGAGCGGAGAGATGACAAAACCAAGAAATGCGGAGGGTTGCGATGTGGAAGTGATACCCGCAGGATTGCTGTAGGTAGCCGCTAAGCCGGTGGCAGTTGCGGTGCTTTTTCCCATAGCAGTAACTCTTGCTCCCGGATTGGGCTGACAGCAGGAAATACTGCTATGGAATAGAAAGATGGTACATGTGATGATTAACTCTGGCGGCATGTTGCCAAAGTAATACGGATTTAGTAAATAAAGTTAATTTATTAAAAATTAAATCTCGTCATTAAGTTTAAGTAAGAAGTCTTTTAACTTTTCAAGTGATGCAATTATTTTCTGATTCTCCTTTACATCACCACTGTTGTTTTTTAAATGCTCTTTTGCGCCCTTCAAGGTAAAACCTTTGTCGTCTGTCAGGTGAAAAATGATCTTCAGATTTTCAATATCTTCAGGGGTAAAAAGTCGGTTTCCTTTCTTGTTTTTCTTGGGCTGAATGATGTCAAATTCCTTTTCGTAAAAACGGATCTGGGAAGCATTTACACCAAACATTTCAGTCACCTCACCCATCGTGTAATACATTTTATTAATTTCCCTCTCTTTGTAAGGCATAATTTATGTTGATTGTTAGTGGTTTATGGCTTTTATTTGAAGCATTCAAATGTAAAGGGATTTTAGTAGAATACCGCAATAAAATTTTAATTTTGTTGGATAATTTTCTACCAGGTATGACAGCTAAAGACATAAGACAAGCATTTTTAGAATTTTTTGAATCGAAACAACACCATATTGTTTCCTCCGCACCAATCGTCGTTAAAAACGATCCTACCCTGATGTTTACCAATGCTGGTATGAATCAGTTCAAGGATCTGTTTCTTGGCGAAGCGCCGATCGTATATCCGAGAGTAACCGATACCCAACGTTGCCTGCGCGTTTCAGGTAAACACAATGACCTGGAAGAAGTAGGAATAGATACCTATCACCATACGATGTTCGAAATGCTGGGCAACTGGAGTTTCGGTGATTATTTCAAGAAGGAAGCGATTGAATGGAGCTGGGAATTGCTTACTGAAGTGTATAAAATCCCAAAAGACAAACTGTATGTTTCGATTTTTGAAGGGGATGATAAAGAGGGATTACCGAGAGATAATGAGGCTTACGAATTATGGAAAAAATTCGTTCCGGAAGACCGTATAATTCTGGGAAATAAAAAAGACAATTTTTGGGAGATGGGCGATACGGGACCATGCGGACCATGTTCTGAAATCCATGTAGACTGTCGCCCTGCGCATGAGCGTGCAGCAGTTTCAGGTAAAGACCTGGTGAATGCAGATCATCCTCAGGTAATCGAGATCTGGAACAATGTATTTATGCAGTTCAACAGGTTAAAAGATGGTTCATTACAGCCCCTGCCTGCACAACATGTGGATACAGGGATGGGATTTGAGCGCTTAGTGCGCGTTTTGCAGGAAAAAGAATCGAACTATGATACGGATGTTTTTCAGCCACTTATTCAGTTCATCGCCGAAAAAGCAGGAATTGTTTACGGTACAGAAGAAAAGACGGACATCGCTATGCGTGTAATGGCCGATCATATTCGTGCAATATCATTTGTAATTGCAGACGGGCAGTTGCCGGCAAATAATAAAGCAGGTTATGTGATCCGCCGTATTTTAAGAAGAGCAGTACGTTATGCTTATACTTTTCTGAACCTGAAAGAGCCTTTCCTGAATCAGTTGGTGCCAGTACTGGCAAATCAGTTCAAAGGGGTTTTCGATGAGCTGGCTATACAGCAGGATTTTGTACAAAAGGTAGTGCTGGAAGAGGAAGTTTCTTTCTTGAGAACATTGGCAACGGGTATTCAGCGCTTTGAGAATTATACGAAAAAACAGGCGGAATTCCTGATGTCTGAAAATGCAATTGAACTGGAAAAACCTTTTGAAGATGCCTGGGTTTATAGCATACTTAAAGATCAGATGGTGATTTCAGGCGAATTCGCCTTTGAATTGCAGGATACTTATGGTTTCCCAATCGATCTGACTGAGTTAATGGCGAGGGAGAAAAAATGGACAGTTGATATGGACGAGTATCAAAAGAGTCTGCAGATACAGAAATCACGCTCAAGAGCTGCAACAGCTATTGATACGGGAGACTGGATTAGTGTCAATGATTATCCTGAAACTGAGTTTGTAGGTTATGATTTGCTCGAAATTGAAACTAAGATATTAAAATACAGACAGGTAAAGCTAAAAGGAAAGGAACAATACCAGATTGTACTGCAAAAAACGCCGTTCTATGGTGAAAGTGGTGGTCAGGTAGGTGATACTGGTCGCCTTGAAGATCATTCACGCCTTTTCTTTGTGGATATTACTGATACCAAAAAGGAAAATGGAGTAATCGTTCACTATACTGATACTTTACCGGAAGACCTTGATGGTCAGTTCTGGGCAGTTGTTGATGAAGATAAACGTACTCAAACAAATAATAATCACTCTGCTACTCACTTATTGCATGCAGCTTTGAAAACTGTGCTGGGTAGTCACGTGAATCAGAAAGGATCTTTGGTGAATTCAGAATACCTGCGTTTCGATTTTTCACATTTTGCAAGGATCACTGATGAAGAACTGGCACAGATTGAGCATTTAGTCAACAAAAAAATAAGGGAAAACCTGAAATTAAAGGAACAGAGAGATGTGCCTTATGATGATGCTTTATCCAGCGGAGTGACGGCTTTATTCGGGGAGAAGTATGGAGACTTTGTAAGAATTATCACTTTTGATGATAATTACTCAAAAGAACTTTGTGGAGGAACTCATGTAGCGGCAACAGGGCAGATTGGTTACCTTAAAATCCTTTCTGAAAGCGCTGTAGCAGCAGGGGTACGTAGGATTGAAGCAATCACCGCTGATGCTGCAGAAGCATTTATTATTAATCAGAATCAGGAAATTAACCAGTTGAAGTCGCTCCTTAAAGGGAATAAAGACCTGACAGGTGCTGTAACTGCTTTACTTGAAGAAAATAACAGGTTGAAGAAAGATGCGGAAAAAGCGGTGCTGGCGCGTTCGGGCGACTTAAAACACGAGATTGTGCACCATATGAAAACAATCAATGGTATTAACATGATTGCTGTTCATGTAGACCTGCCTAATGCAGATGCGGTTAAAAATCTGGCTTTCTCCGTAAAAGACTTAGTAGACAACCTGTTTTTGGTGTTTACTACTTTGATTGACGACAAACCTGGAATTAGTGTGATGTTATCTGAAAATTTAGTTGCAGAACGTGGGCTAAACGCTTCAAATATTGTAAGAGAACTTGCAAAAGATATTCAGGGTGGTGGTGGCGGTCAGCCGTTCTACGCTACTGCTGGTGGTAAAAATAAAGATGGTCTGTCTAAGGTATTAGAAAAAGCAGCATCTTTGATCACTGTATAAAGAGGAGCGGCGGCTGTTTAGTTCGCTTCCTGTTAACATAAAAAAGCACCCTTTTCATTTGAAAAGGGTGCTTTTTTTAAGAAAGGACCTAACCTCTTTCTTGAAAAAGAGTATGAATTAGTGACGACCTCTGCCGCCGCCTCTGTTTCCTCCGCGATCATGGTGTCCATGATCACCCCGGTTGTTTTGAGCCCTGAACTGATCACGACCCCTGCGGTTGTCCCTGCGGCTAAAGCTTTCTCTTCTATAGTTATTGCTTCTGTAATTGTTTCTAACTACAACTCTTGCTGGTCTGCTATATCCATAACTTGCTCTTCCATACTGCGTACGGTAATTGTTATGGTGCAGATAAGGGCGTGGTGAGTTGATCACTACTTTTCTTCCCCTATATAAATCATAACCCCGGTAACGTGAAGGTAGATTGCGTGCGTGTACCCACCGGTTACCGCTATAATAAACAAACTGCCTTGTAGGCACATAATAATAACTCTCCACTTCCGGCAGATAATAATAATCTACATGATCGTAACCCGTAGGTCCCCATTGTGGTTGGGTACCGATGTTGACACTTAAACTAACTTGTGCCTTTGCTGGTGCTGCAGCTATCAGGGAACCTATCCCCAGAGTAGCTAATAAAAGTAGTTTTCTCATTTTGTTTCAGATTTGTGTGTTGTAACATTACTTCCAAATTATGTGCCACTATTTAAAATGTGTGTTTGAACGAATGGCATAAAGTAATTTGGTTATATTTGTGAGACAGCATATCAATAAAATGGTTTAATATATTGCCTTTAAATGAGTACACAAACTGCAGTTACAGCAACAGAATTTGAATTAGTATCAGGCCTGGAAATTCATGTTCAGTTAAATACTGCTTCAAAGATATTTTCTTCAGACAGCGCCACATTCGGAGCAAAACCGAATGCACACATCTCACCTGTTTCCCTGGCCCTTCCTGGTGCCTTACCTAAATTGAATAAGGAGGTAGTGGAAAAAGCGATTAAAATGGGGCTGGCTTTAAACTGTGAAATCAATCAGGTCAACTATTTCGACAGAAAAAACTACTTCTATGCGGATCTTCCGAAGGGATATCAGATCACACAGGACAATCAGCCAATATGCCGGAATGGATATATTGATCTGGTATTGAGTGATGGTACTGAAAAACGGATCGGCATCAACAGGATTCACCTGGAGGAAGATGCTGGTAAAAGTCTGCATGATCAGGATGATAATTATTCTTATGTAGACCTTAACCGTGCAGGGGTACCACTAATAGAAATTGTAACAGAACCAGATATCCGCTCAGCGGAAGAGGCCTCGCTCTTGCTTACAGAAATGAGGAAGCTGGTGAGACATCTGGGTGTAAGCGATGGTAATATGGAAGAAGGCAGTTTACGTTGTGATGCGAATATTTCTATCCGCGAACCGGGTACTATCGAGTTCGGTACACGCTGCGAGGTTAAAAACCTGAACTCTATCAGGAACGTAAGGCGTGCAATGGAGTTTGAATTTAAACGCCAGCAGGAAGTAGTGAATGATGGGGGCAAGATTATCCAGAGCACATTAACCTTTGACGCAGATGCAGGCACTACGGCACCTATGCGTACCAAGGAAATGGCAAACGACTACCGTTATTTTCCCGATCCGGATCTTCCTCCTGTACATATTTCGGATGAGTGGCTGGCAGCAATTAAAAGGAATATGCCGTCATTACCGAGAGAAATTACCGATAAACTGGTGTCTGATTTTGGTATCAGCAATGCTGAAGCGGTAATTTTTGCAGAAGACAAAGAATTGCTGGAGTACCTTCACACTGCTTTATCAGAGATTACCAACCCCAAAAGCCTAATCAACTGGTTAACAGGATCTGTTCGTGCTTTATTAAATGAGCAGGCAGTTACAATCGGTGACTTCAGGGTGCAGCCCTTACAACTTGCCGCGGTAATTAACCTGGTAGATAATAAGAAAATTACGCAGCAAATTGCTTTACAGCAGTTGATACCTGCTATACAATCAAATGAAAATGCGGATGTACTGCAGCTTGCCGCTGAGATGAATCTGCTGATTGTTGAAAACAGCGATGAACTTTCAGGATTTGTAGACCAGGTGCTGGAAAAATTCAGCCCTCAGGTTCAGGCTTATAAAAAGGGTAAAAAGGGTGTACTCGGACTCTTTGTGGGGGAAGTAATGAAACTGGCAAAAGGCAAAGCCGATGCACAAAAAGTGAATGAACTGTTACAGGATAAATTAAAATAGAAGCGTGTGCAGAAGCACTACGTATATTGTAAACACACAGGTGAATGAAACCATCAATGAATACACACATTAAAAAAGCACTCTTTTTAGTCGCATTATGCGTTGTTTTTGTCGCATGTAAAGACAAAAGTAAATTTGAAATCAGCGGGAAGTTTGAGAATGCAAAACCAAAGACGCAGGTATACTTATTTAGTATAGAACGTGCGAATGAAACTGCGGTAGACTCTACCGTATTATCAGACAAAGGCGAATTCCAGTTTTCTCACAGTACACCGGAAGTGGATTTCTTCAAGGTAAAAATTGATCGCAGTGAATATATTGTGATTGCTAAAAATGGCGACCATATTAAATTACAGGCAGATTTGTCTGATAATACGTTAGCTTATACATTGTCTGGTGCTGAAGAGGCAGACAAGCTGGAAGAGCTGAACAAGCAAAAAAACATGCATATCGCTAAACAGGCAGCTATGCAAGCCCAGTTTGAAGAAAATGTAAGCAGTCAGCCCCAAAACAGGGATGCCATTGCCAACCAGATGCGTCCTGCATTGATTAAGGAGAATGAAGACTTTATTAATTATATCATCAAGTTTGCGATGGACAATACCAGCTCACTTACCAGCTTCTATGCAATCAATTCTTTAAGTCAGAATGACTATGAACAGGAATTACTGACCTATGCAGAGAAGATTAAAAGCAATTTTAACAAAAACCAGGCGGTAACAGACTTCCTGGTAAGAATGGCGAAGCTGAGAACAGTGCAGATAGGGCAGACTGCTCCTGATTTCACTATGGCTACTATAGACGATAAAACGGTGAAGCTTTCAAGCTTGAGGGGAAAATATGTATTGCTCGACTTCTGGGCTTCCTGGTGTCAGCCCTGCAGACAGGAAAATCCTAATGTAGTACACGTATTTAATAAATATAAGGACCGTAAATTTACAGTACTGGGGGTTTCGCTTGACAAGGATCCTATTGCCTGGAAACAGGCCGTTATTGCGGATGGTTTAACGTGGACTCATGCAAGTGAACTAAAGGACTTTGAAAGCCCCACTGTAAGGTTATATCAAATCGAAGCCATTCCAAGTTCGTTTATTATTGATCCTGAAGGTAAAATCATCGCTAAGAACCTGCGTGGGGAAGAACTGGACTCCTTTTTAAATAAAACTTTACGCTAACCCTAATTGCATGTTAATATAAAAGGCGCTATTAACAATTTGTTAACCTCACTTTAACCTTATAGTATAATTGATTCGTTAATTTCGTAACAAATATTTAAAGAACATGAGCACCGTAAAACAAAAGATACTAATTATTGATGACGAACCGGATATTTTAGAGTTAATTGAATATAACCTAAAAAAAGAAGGCTATCAGGTGTATCTGGCAAGTAACGGCCAGGATGGTATCACATTGGCAAAAAAGGTACATCCTGATCTGATTATTCTAGATATCATGATGCCTAAAATGGATGGTATCGAGGCTTGCCGTTTAATGCGTGCAATTCCTGAGTTCAAAAATACTTTTATGGTGTTCTTAACTGCGCGTAGTGAAGAATATTCAGAGATTGCAGGTTTCAATGTAGGTGCTGATGATTATATCGCTAAACCTATTAAACCGAGAGCTTTGGTTAGCCGTATCAATGCCATCCTGAGAAGGAATGTAAGCAGCGACGAAGTCTCTGAAAACAAAGTGGAAATAGGAGACCTGGTGATTGACAGGGAAGCTTATCTGGTGTTCCAGGGTGGACAGAAAGTAGTACTTGCAAAAAAAGAATTCGAATTGTTATATCTGCTGGCATCTAAACCGGGTAAAGTATATACAAGAGAATCAATTCTTAAAAATATCTGGGAAGATTCGGTGGTAGTAACCAACCGAACTATCGACGTGCATATTCGTAAACTGCGAGAAAAATTAGGAGAAACTTACGTAGCTACAGTGAAAGGTGTAGGCTATAAATTTGAACTTTCTTAATCATTTACATTCTTATTCCATATGGTACGGTATAGATTTGTACTTTTGTACAGTTTTATAAATCCATACCATTGAAATATCCTTCATTTAAAGACCTCATTCTATTCGAAGACGATAACCATATCGTTGTAAATAAGCCGCCATTTGTTGCCTCACTTGATGAGCGTGGCGGCTCAGGCGAAGTAAACATTCTTCGCCTTGCCAGACAATATTCTCCAGACGCACAGGTTTGTCACCGTCTGGATAAAGAAACATCCGGTGCAATTATCATTGCTAAAAATCCCGAAGCCTACCGCTCTGTGTCTATGCAGTTTGAAAAACGCAAAGTAAAAAAGACCTATCATGCCGTGGTAGACGGACAAGTAACTTTCAACGAGCTATTTATCGACCTTCCCATTCTTAATGACGGAAACAAGAGTGTAACAATAGATCGTAAAGAGGGTAAACGTGCCGAAACGATCTTCAACTCTATTAAGTTTTATAAACATTACACATTGGTGGAGTGTAAACCCATTACGGGTCGCATGCACCAGATCAGGATTCACCTGGCTACACAGCGTGCTGCAATCTGTGGAGATACAATGTATAAAGGTAAACCTGTTTATTTATCCAGTATGAAAAAGGGATACCGGATTGCAAAAGACGACGAGGAGCAACCGATTATGAAACGTTTTGCATTGCATGCCAGACACCTTGTTTTTAAGGGATTGGATGAACAAGACATCGTTATCGAAGCCCCATATCCAAAAGACTATGCTACGCTCATCAAATTATTAGATAAGTTTGATCTATAAAAAAGAAGAATAATGTATGTAAGAATGGTGAATTATGTTGATGCCATAAATCAATACCGTAAATCAAAAATCTCAAACAGAAATTTCCTTGTATTTGCTGCACTTGTAGTGGGTATTCTTGCCGGGCTGGCAGCAGCATTACTGAAAACGCTGACGCATCATATCGAAGATTTCCTGCAGGATGGCTTTCACTGGCAATACAAGTATTACCTTTTCCTGGTGTTTCCTACAATAGGGATTTTACTATCGGTCATGTACGTTCGCCGTTTTATCCGCAAAGGGAAATTCGAAACAGGGCTCACCCCATTACTATATACGATCTCAAAAAAATCAAGCAGGGTAGAACCACACAATATTTATTCACAAATCATAACGGCTGCACTAACGGTAGGTTTCGGT
>Ga0247809_1000161_pt1 | contig 36358 bp, 16 predicted proteins | sample UWRJL104311B1_FD_180951 | JGI IMG/M metagenome (GOLD analysis project Ga0247809, IMG submission 180951) | Plant litter microbial communities from Arlington Agricultural Research Station in Wisconsin, United States - UWRJ-L104-311B-1 | ecosystem: Environmental > Terrestrial > Plant litter >...
TCTTTACCGTTGAAAACTACGTCAACTACTGGTCCAATGATTTGAGCAACTTTTCCTATTACTTTTGACATTACTTATGTGTTTATTAAATAGCTATTTAGGTTTATCGAAAATACCTCTTTTTTCAGAGCGCAAAGATAAATTTTTAAAATATAAAATCAATATTTTTTTTATAAAAAATATGATGTTTTTGTTTGATTCATAAAAGCAGGACCTTAAATATTTAAAATGGTATTTTTTCTACAAATAAAAAAAGCCACTGCATTATTAGAAATGAGTAGCTTTCTTAAAAAAAAAATGGTCTTTTTATAATGATGCCGGATATTGAATAGGGTAGGAGCCTAAGTCTACATGACGTAAAGTCGAACCGTACTTTTCGTTAATCGCATCAATAAATATATTAGCAATCAGGCCATATCCTCTTGGACTTGGGTGTATACCGTCTAAAGAAAAAGCTCCTCCTACGGCATAGGAAGAAGTCATTGTAAAATTCCCGAAACGAATTCCTCCACTAGATAAGCGTGTCATTACTCCTCTTGTATCTACTATGGCCAATCCTTTAGTCTCTGCTGCTGCTGCAATTATTGTATTGTAAGCATCTGTAGCCACTCTGATTTCATCAATCTCAGTCGGAATCAGTACATGTTTATCTTGTAAAGGATATGATATTCCAAATGCATTTAATGGATATGGAGGAGCAATTCCTACACCAGAATCAAGATCTGTGGGTGCTGTACCAATAGCTGCTCTTGTTGTTAATAATAACAAATCAGTTGATTTAGCCTGTCTGGCCTGACCAAATACGGCACCGTAAAACGCCGCATTCTGCTGACCTAGTGTTGGAGTAAATATAGCTGTTAACTGAGCAGCCAGATTAGGCAATTTCTCATCTTTTATTAATACCGGACTTGTAGAAGTTTCAGATAACAGATTAATTCTATCTCCCGCACCAAGGGCTGTTAAAGCCTGGCTAAGCGGACCATATAATTGCGCATTAAGTAGCTTTATAGTTGCCAAGCCAACAGCTTCATTGTCTTTTCCAATTGATTTTGCTGTAAGCGGATTATAAGGGACTGTTGTAAAATGCGGCAACGTTGTAATGTAAGGTAAATTTGCTACTACGCCTTTTGCGCCATTAGCAGTTAAAGTGTTTACAAGTGTGTTGTATGCAAAATTAAAAGTTGCTGTCGGAGTTATATCATCTCCCAAAACAGGATCCTGAGAAGAAGGCACACCTCCGTTTGTAGCATAACCTAAAACATCATTTCCTCCAATAAACAAAGAAAAGAATGTAGGGGACTGTGCTACAGCATCAGCTAAAATGCTGGTAGTAGGCGAAGAAGAAAAACGTGCAAAATAAGGGTTTGCTGTAGCAGGGGTTGCAAAAACGCCAGCCAGATTTCCGTATCCGGGAGCTATTAAATGAAAACTTTTAGCGCCGGGAACTCCCATGTTGCTAAAAGAGCCCGTTAAACGCGCAGTTATCGAAGTGGCTGAAACACCAGGAACATTAAATGGACTGCTTGTAGCAGCATTAAAAATCAGCCTTGTCGGAAATTTAGGTAGCTGAACTCCTCCGGAAGAAAATCCACCAATATTATCCAGCATCAAAGGAGTTGTAAAAGCTCCTCCACCAGCGGCAACAAATTGTTGCGACAATATATTGGCGTAAGAATTATTTTGACCTTTTGCAAACAAAGCTCCATCACTATATCCTGCAGCAAAAGAATCTCCAAGTGCAACATATTTTGTAAAGATGGCCGAACCTGGAGTTACAGGAATTTCCTCCTGGCTATTATTATCATCGTCATTATTACAAGCTGCCATAAAGGTCAAAGAAACCAATAAAAGCCATTTTATATTTTTTTTCATTTTTTGTACTTTTAAAATTATTACCTCTTCATTTGTTATCAGACATTTTTAATTAATCTGAATCTGTTTTCATCTAAATAATTGTTCCTTATGGATTAATTGTTATTGATGCGAACACTTGTTGTCCTATCATACCAGCTCCGATAACTTGTAGATAATCTGATCCAAACAGATTGGTTGCCCCAACTTTAAGAACTGATTTTAATTTTGGGAAAGCATAATTTATCTGGGCATCCAAAACCGTGTTTTCTGGAATCATCCCGTCTCCAAAAGAAGACTGCCATAAATATTCCGTATTCCATCGTACATTCACATTAAATCCTAAATTTTTAGTCACTTTAGAATTTCCTAAAGATGCTTTAACTCTGTGTTTAGGTGTGTTGAATCCTGCAATAAAACTTGGATCTTCAGATTGGTCAAAATCAAATTGGGCATAGTTATAGTTCACTCCCAATTCAAAATCTTTATATACTTTTTTACTTAATCCGGCACCAAATCCTAAAGAAGTAATTTGAGCCGTTGTGTTTGTGTATACCTGATAAACTCTTCTATCGCCAAACGCCAATGCTTTATAACTTAATTGCACATCTTGATTTGTTGCATCGGTACCTGCGGTTCCATAATATGGAGTAATAACTCTGGAAGTATTCATGAAATCATTATAGATGTTATAGTATGCATTTAAATCTATTGATAAATCATTTTGTATAACAGAGCGATAACCAACTTCAAAAGCCTGTACCTGTTCCGGTTTTACCAATCCGATATTTGCTACTTTAAGATCTGCAGTGTTTCCTGAAGCTCCAAAAGCAGTAACTGATGCGACGGTATAAGCATTAGTGTAAGCTGAGCGACCGGATAAATTTACGGTTGCACCAATATTTTCCCCAGGGATTGCTTGTCCTGCTGCACTAACAGGTTGTGTTTCCTGAAAGCGGTCTAAATTTTCTGAAGCTGAACCAATTAAGGCAAAAGGTCCTAAATCTAAACCAATGTATTGATCTTGTGTGGTTGGGTTTCGGAAACCGGTTTGATAAGATAATCTGAAATTATGTCTTTTTGATTCACCAGCAGAATATACGAATGAAACTCTTGGGGATATATTGCCATCAAAATTCTGACTTTTATCATAGCGAAGAGATCCAGTAAATTTTAATCTGTCGTCCATGAACTTTTTTGTCAACTGACCATAAGCTCCGTATTCCTGATAATCAATTGGTCCATCATAATCTGTGAAAATTGTTCCTTGTGAATCCATTACATATTTTCTCCAAGAGCCCCCAACCTGTATTTCAGCAAATTCGATCATGTCTTTGAAATTATAATTTACATCAGAATGATATAATTTTGACTGATCGATGAATTTGGCTCCCTGAGTTAAGTCTGGATTTGCAACAACTGTTTGAAGAGCCTGTTTGAATTGCGGAGATCCTGGTTCGAATCTCGGTTGTCCGGTTGGTGCTACAGCAAATTGAGGAAGTGGAGCCAATGCTGCGGGTAGTTGATTATAATCTGCATAATTTCTCGCAATGGCAGCTGATTCGTTTGCATTTGTTCCCATAACAGCTCCTGACAATTGATAAGCGGTTGCATAATTAGTAAACCATTCTTTGTCTGCCTTGGCTGCTCTGTTCACATTCCAGGCAGCAAATCTCATATCATAAGAATTTCCGGCATCTTCATCAGTAGCATAAAATCTTGCAAAAAAGTTTTTGCCTTTTACTTCAATTTTTCCCTGTTGCATCATGAAATCTTTTAATGCATATCTATTCGCTCCCTGATAAATTGTACTTCCTAGGCCAATTTTATATTGTAAAATAATTTCTGTTTCATCTGCAAAAGGTTTAAAATGGGCAGAGAAATCCGCCTTAACGTTTTTAACTTTGTTGTCTGTTATATCCTGTTCACGATATCCGGTTCTGCTAACCTGTCCCACATTTGGAATAAAAGTAGTTACTTCATCTCCGTAAAGATTTAATCCATCATAGTTTTGATTTGCTGAATGACCAATACCTCCGGCTGTCATGCTTCTGTTATCAGCAGCAATCCATTCTGTTGCCTCCATGTAAGTGAAGTTTGCTTTAAAAGCAAAATGTTTGGTAAATGCTTTGGCAGCTCTTATTCCAAAGTCATTATAATCATTTGTTCCTGCCGCATTTTGAGTTGTTTGCCCGTATTTGTAATAGACACTAATGCCTTCATTTGTAAAAGGACTTTTGCTGTTCATGAATAGAATACCATTAAAGGCATTTGCACCGTATAATGCAGAAGAAGCACCTGGTAAAAGTTCAACGTTGGCAACATCTAAATCAGAAATTCCAATTAAATTTCCTAAAACAAAGTTTAAAGCAGGTGATGAATTATCCATACCATCCACCAATTGCATGAAGCGAGTATTAGCTACTGTTGCGAAACCACGGGTATTGATTGATTTAAAAGAAATACTGCTGGTATTGAAATTCACTTCTTTTAAATTTTCCAGGCCATCATAAAAAGTTGGGGCAGTTGTATTCTTTATTTCCTGAATTCCCATTCTTTCAATAGTTACGGGGGATTCAATCACTCTTTCAGGAGTTCTTGATGCTGAAACAACAATTTCGTCTAATTTGGTTTCTTCATCTTTTAAGGTTACATCAATTTTTTGAGTTAATGATGTTACATTGATTGTTTTAGTCTCAAAACCCACAGCTGATATCTTTATGCTAAAAGGCGGTTTTGATGAAGTATTCAGTTTAAATGTTCCATCAAAATCGGTAGAAGTCCCCGTCGAACTTCCAACGACATTAATATTGGCACCGGGAATTGATTCTTTGTTACTGTCAGTAACCGAACCACTAATTGTATTTTGCGAAAAGGATATTCCGCAGGAAAACAACATAATTAGCAAATACACTCTCATTGGAATTGGTTTTTGTTAGTTTATATAGCCAAAGTACAAATAATTTTGATATTATTAAAAAAACGTTAATTAATTTTCATATTTCATATAAATAATGCGTATATTTTAATTATATCTTATAATGATTTGTTAGATTAAAATCAACAAAAGGATATAAAAGTTTAAAATACTATGCATACATATAAATTTTAAGAAATTTTTTAAGGATAATATAAAAATACCCCTAAAATTAAAAAAAATATAAAACAAAAAAAAGCGAGATGTAAATCCCGCTTTTTAACATAATATAATGAGCTATTTTTATTCTACAGTAACCGATTTGGCCAAATTACGAGGCTGATCAACATTACATCCTCGCATTACAGCAATATGATAAGACAAGAGCTGTAAAGGTATGGTAGTTATAAGTGGTGATAATGCATCAGAAGTTTCAGGTATTTCAATAACGTAATCTGCTAAATCACGTACCTGGGTATCACCTTTGGTAACTACTGCAATTATTTTTCCGCTTCTTGATTTGATTTCCTGAATGTTACTTACAATTTTGTCATAATGTCCTTGCTTAGGAGCAATAACAATAACAGGCATGTGCTCGTCAATTAAGGCAATTGGACCATGCTTCATTTCGGCAGCCGGATAGCCTTCGGCATGAATATAAGAAATTTCTTTTAGTTTAAGAGCACCTTCAAGAGCGACCGGAAAATTATATCCACGTCCTAAGTACAAGCAGTTGGGAGCGTCCTTAAAAGCAGCAGCAATTTCTTTTGCTTTATCATTCGTTTCCAGAGCTTCAGCTACCTTTTCAGGAATGATTTCCAATTCTTGCAGGTAGGTATGAAAGTCAGTAGTGGATAAAGTTCCTTTTGCTTTACCTAAACGCAGGGCTATCATTGCCAATACTGTAATTTGTGTTGTAAAGGCTTTGGTAGATGCTACTCCAATTTCAGGACCTGCATGTGTATAAGCTCCTGCATGGCTTTCTCTTGATATTGAAGATCCGACTACATTACAAACTCCAAAAACGAACGCTCCATTTTCCTTTGCAAGCTTAATGGCAGCCATAGTATCAGCAGTTTCACCGGACTGGGAAATTGCAATTACTATATCATTTTTGTTTATAATTGGATTTCTGTATCTGAATTCAGAAGCATATTCAACTTCTACAGGGATACGTGTAAATTCTTCAAAGATGTATTCAGCAACTAAACCGGCATGCCAGGAAGTTCCGCAGGCAACAATAAGAATTCTGTTGGCATTCAGGAATTTTTCCAGATTATCTTCTATTCCCGCCATTTGAACTATACCTTCATTTGCATGAAGCCTGCCTCTGTAAGTGTCCTTAATAACACTTGGCTGCTCATAGATTTCTTTAAGCATGAAATGATCGTAACCTCCTTTTTCAATTTGCTCCAAATTCATTTGAAGTTCCTGAATGTAAGGATCAACGGAAGAGTCGTCTTTTATTTTTCTGATTTTGATAGGCTTGTGTAATCGAATATTTGCCATTTCGCCATCTTCAAGATATACTGCATTCGATGTATACTCAATAAATGGAGATGCGTCAGAAGCAATAAAAAATTCACCTTCACCAACACCAATAGCCAATGGGCTTCCTAATCTTGCGGCTACTATTTCATTAGGGTTTTTTTTGTCGAAAACTGCAATTGCATACGCTCCAACAACCTGATTAAGAGCTATCTGAACAGCTTTTCCTAATTTTATTTGTTCTTTCTTTTGAACTTCTTCAATTAAATTTACCAGCACTTCTGTGTCGGTATCAGAATGAAAAATATAGCCTCTTTTTTTTAATTCTTCTTTCAGTGGCGCATAGTTTTCAATAATTCCATTATGTATGATAGCCAAATCGCCTGAATTTGAAAGATGCGGATGTGAATTCACATCATTTGGTACGCCATGGGTAGCCCATCTTGTATGCCCAATTCCGATATTTCCGTTTGAAGTAAATCCTGATTTTGCTTTTTCTTCAAGGTCTGAAACCTTTCCTTTTGTTTTGCAAAGTTTAATGCCCGATTCATTATCGTATAACATTACGCCCGCACTGTCATATCCTCTGTATTCAAGCCTTTTTAATCCTTTTATTACAATAGGATAAGCTTCTCTATGTCCAATATATCCAACAATTCCACACATATATATATTATTAATCTAGTTTCGTGTAATAAATTTGAAGTTTAACCCTTTTATCTGCTGATGCGGCAGTTCCTCCAAATAAAACTGTTCCTAACGGACTCATTACAGATGCTGTAGGTATTTCTCTAAAGTTTTCGCTTTTTACGCTTTTAGGATCTAATTTATTAGATGTGCCAATGGCAATGCTTTCAGTTACGACCAATCCAAGTTTTACATTAACAGCAGTATTGCTTTTAATGATATTACGAATGTGATCTGTTATTCTGATTTTGTATACTTTATGTGAAACATTGTTTTCTGTTATAGTTCGAATAATTCCATCGAAAATGTACTTGTTTCTTTTAGGAAAGCCATTCAGGACACTGGAATCAGTAAAATAATCCAGCAAAGCAGTATTGTTTGTTGCATCATACAAATAAATTCTCTCAGGTGTAGCAACTCCTGCTTTAGTCATCTCGGTTTCATCTACATAGAAAACTAAATTTGCTTCGTTAACGATCCATTTTTTATCAGTAACATTTTTTCGTATCTCGGCTAACTGGCTTTCAAATTGAGAAAGTTCAATAATTGCCATTGATCCCTGACCACCTTTTATATATAATTTTTCGTCTTCAATTTCATCATTTGCATTTTCATTAGCAGTGGCGTATTGTGGAATCGGGTTGCTTTCCTGAAGAAGGCTTGTCGTATTTCCGGTAAGATTTATTACAAAAGTTTTTGATTCTCTTGCTGTTTCTGCATCTGTAGTAACTGCAGTTTTTGCGCGGTAAAAAATATTTATTTTTCCTTTTGTAAAATCCAGCATAGCCATTCTTCCTGGCTCACTTTCAGAATTTTCCGCTTTAAAATACAGACCTCTGAAATAATTTTTAAAGGCTTCTGGATTAGCCAATTTTGCTGCCGTAGCGTTGAATATTTTATTTCTAAAATATATGGTGTCTAAATGCAATCGCATTTCGGGCTCGATTCTTTTAATACTTTCCGGTGTCGTTTCTGTTTTTGGCGTTGTTTCAAATATTTCTTTTGAACTAAAGACGAATTCGTCATTTTCAGATTTATTAGCAGAATTATTTAATCTTGTCCCGATAGACTTTGATTGAAATTCACTGTTTTTGTCAGTGTAATAAAAATTACTTGTAATAGGGTCATTAGTCTTATAATCATTCAGGAAAATTCCGGACTCGTAAACGCTTAACTTAATTTTGCCAGTTTCCGGACCATAAATGGAATCCAGTACATATTTTGTATTTCCTGGAGTTGCACTGAATTCAGTTTTACTGCGATCTAGAAAATAAGGTATATGTAAAGTGACACTATCAATAATAACACCTTCTCCTAATTCAGAGCCGTAAGCGGCAAGTGCAACCTGAGTATTAAAATTTGCGGTAGTAACACCAAATGCAGGATTGTCATATATCCCTAGTGCATTTATAGCCAAGTTGTTAGCGATTACCGGGGTGACCTTTTGATTATATGCTTTTACTTTGTAACTAACCGTATCCAAATCAAAATGATTATCGCCAATTATGTCGTCGCCAATGGCATTAAAATCTTTGTCGCAGGAATATAGAAAAATAAATGTTACTGCTAATAGCGTTTTCTTAATGAAAGAAGTATTATACATGTTTAATAATAAAGTTAATTTTAAAGTCCCATACTTTTGTAGAAATTAGTATACGCCTCGGCGAATCCATCTTTCGTTGCGAAAGGTAAAAAAGGTTTTCCTGAAGATTCTATAAATTTTGTTAAACTTGGCGATACGTTTTCTGAAGCAATTATCACAGCGTCAGAATGTAAGATGCTGGCTTTTAGGATATTTTCGTAATTAGGCGTTTCTAAATCTGTAATTGATTCATGGGGTACACCATCAAATTTAACCTTATTTATCATTTCAAGATCCAAATTCTCATCAAAAGACTGACCATAAACGGAAGTCACAATTTTGGTTTCAGAAAACAAAGCTTCGTTTTTATAATAATGTTTCATGTAAATAGGCAACATTGCCGCCAGCCATCCGTGAACATGAATAATATCAGGTACCCAATTTAATTTTTTTACAGTTTCAACGACTCCTTTTGCAAAAAAGATCGCTCTTTCGTCATTGTCAGGATATAAAACACCTTCTTCATCAGCAAATGTTGCTTTTCTTTTGAAGTATTCGTCATTATCAATAAAATATACCTGAATTCTTTCTTTTGGAATTGATGCTACCTTGATAATCAATGGCATATCTAAGTCATTTACTACCAAATTCATTCCTGAAAGTCTGATTACTTCGTGTAATTGATGTCTTCTTTCGTTAATATTTCCATATCTTGGCATGAAAATTCTTATCTGGCCTCCTTGATCGTTGATCATTTTCGGAACGTCATAAGACATTAAAGAAACCTCATTTTCAGCCAAATAAGGCACGACTTCAGATGATACATATAATATCCTCTTATCTTTCATAATAGTAATTTACTTAAATTTTGGTAATAAAAACGTTGCAAAATTACAAAAATTTATGCAGTTTATAACTAATATATTATGTTTGCACTAAATTTTAATAATACCACCATGCATATTTTTTACGGTAAAGCAGCCTTGATAGGATATTTGAAAACTATCAAAACGGCAAATTCTACTCTGGGGTTTGTGCCAACTATGGGCGCTTTACATAAAGGTCATTTGGCTTTAATGCAACGTTCGATTAAAGAAAATGATGATACTGTTGTGAGTATTTTTGTGAATCCAACCCAGTTTAACAATCCGGAAGATTTAGATAAATATCCGAGAACTTTGGAAGAAGATGTCAAAAAAATGCGAGGTTTAAGCGATAAAATCATTTTATACGCACCAAGCGTTGATGATATTTATGAAGGCAATACTGTTTCACAGCCTTTCGATTTCGACGGACTCGAAAATCAGATGGAAGGCAAGTTCAGGCCAGGACATTTTAACGGTGTGGGTACTATTGTAAAACGTTTGTTTGAAATCGTAACCCCAACAAATGCCTACTTTGGAGAAAAAGATTTTCAGCAATTACAGATTGTAAAAAAAATGGTTGAGAAAAATCATTTACCTGTAAATGTGGTGGGATGTCCTATTTTTAGAGAAGATAATCAGCTTGCGATGAGTTCCAGAAACGAGCGTCTCACTACGGAAGAACGAAAAGAGGCAGCGATCATTTATCAAACATTAACAGAAGCAAAAGAAATTTTCCACACACAAAGCCCGGAAGAAACAATCGAATTTGTAGAAAATTCTTTTAAGGAAAACGAAAAATTTGATCTTGAATATTTTGTAATAGCTGATGAATCTACATTATTACCTATCGATAATAAGAGTAAAGACAAAAAGTACCGTGCTTTTATAGCGGTATTTGTTAATTCTATAAGGCTGATTGATACCATTTCATTAAATTAATTTACCTTTGCATCATGCAAATCCAAGTTATAAAATCAAAAATACACCGTGTTAAAGTAACCGGAGCCGATTTAAATTATATTGGCAGTATTACTATTGACGAAACCTTACTTGAGGCTTCGAATATCATTGAGGGAGAAAAAGTATCTATTGTGAATATCAATAATGGAGAACGTTTTGAAACTTATGCCATTAAAGGCGAGAAAAATTCTGGGGAAATTACACTGAATGGACCTGCTGCCAGAAAAGTTCAAAAAGACGATATTATTATCATTATATCCTATGCAACCCTTGATTTTGAGGAAGCAAAATCTTTTAAGCCATGGATTGTTTTCCCAAATGAGAACGATAATTCATTGACATAAAATTCAAAATTGCAACTTGGGTATCATTAAAAACCTGGTCAATTTTTTTGGGCAATCAGATTTCTTTTGATTAAAATTAAATTCGGTTTAGGAACCAAATTTGTGTTGCTTTTTTAAAAGTCACTTCCTAACAAAAAAGCAAATAAAGTATTATATTGCTACACTATTTTACTACTTTTTAATTTAATGAAATGCCCAAAATCATGAAAAAAGTTTACCTTTTAATTGTTCTTATTTCCCTTTCTGCTTTTTCACAAAAAACTTTTGACAATATCAAGTCAGAAAAATTGGGTGAGGAAAGAAGAATAACCATTGGACTTCCTGATTCTTATGAAGCCAATCCTAACAAAAAATATCCTGTTTTGTATTTGATGGATGGCGATTATCTTTTTGATCCTTTCTCTGGCGCAGCAAAATATGGTAATTATTGGGATGATCTGCCTGAAATGATAATTATAGGGATTCATCAAAACAAAGATGGAGAACGTTACGAGGATACAACAATTGATCAGAATGCAGGATTGCCATTTGAAAAAGGGGCAGAATTTTTTGAATTTATTGGAGCAGAACTTATTCCGTACATTGAAAAAAAATACCGTACCGCTCCATTTAGGATTATAGCAGGACATGATACAACAGCCAGTTTTATCAATTTTTATCTATACAAAGAACAGCCGCTTTTTAAGGCATACATTTGTTTAAGTCCTGAACTGGCTCCAAAGATGGAAGTCCGTATTCCCGAGCAGATTGCTAAAATAAAGGAACCGTTTTTTTACTATTTATCGGTTGCTGATGGTGATATCAAAAAAATCAAGGAACCAGCGGAAAAGTTAGATAGCAATATTAAAATTGCTAATAATCCGTTAGTGAATTATAAATATGACCTTTTTAAAGGAACAACGCATTACACAGAAGTTCTACATTCGATTCCGTCTGCACTATATCATATTTTTGAAGTGTACAGACCTATCAATTCAGTTGAATATAAAGAAAAAATAGTTGTACTTCAATCGGGCTATGCGGACTATTTAGAAAATAAATATGCTACCATGTCAAAAGTTTTAGGAGTTGAGATTCCGGTACGAATGAGTGATTTTAAAGTTGTTGAAAATCTGATATTAAAAAATAATGCTTATGATGAATTAGGCAAAATGGCTGAAATTGCCAATGTCCAATATCCAAAAGCAATGTTGGGTGAATATGAATTGGGTTTGATGTATGAAAAAATGGGAGATCCGAAAAGAGCTTCCAAAAAATATCAGAATGCTTCGCAAATGGAACCAATTGGTGATTTGAACAAGGACATGATGTATGAAAAGATAGATGAAATGAATACGCTTGCCAAACAAAGTAAATAATGTCAAAAATTAAAACTTCTTTTTTTTGCCAGAATTGTGGAACCCAATATGCCAAATGGCAGGGACAATGCAATGCCTGCAAAGAATGGAATACGATTGCGGAGGAAATTATTCAGAAACAGGAAAAAGTGGCCTGGAAAAGTGAGCCCACTTCTACCAGTAAAGCTCCACGTCCATTAAAAATTAATGAAATCGACTCGGCTCAGGAAATCCGCATGGATACAACCGACGGCGAATTGAATCGTGTTCTGGGAGGAGGAATAGTTCCCGGATCTTTGATACTTTTAGGTGGTGAACCCGGAATTGGAAAAAGTACACTTTTGCTGCAGATTTCATTGAAGTTACCTTATAAAACACTGTATGTTTCCGGAGAGGAAAGTCAGAAACAGATAAAAATGCGTGCCGAAAGGATTACGCCCGATAGTGACAACTGCTATATTCTGACCGAAACCAAGACGCAGAATATTTTCAAACAGATTGAAGCCATTCAGCCTGAAATTGTTATTATTGATTCGATTCAGACTTTACATACCGATTATATTGAATCCACAGCCGGAAGTATTTCCCAGATTAGGGAAACAACTGCTGAACTGATTAAATTTGCCAAAGAAACCAACATTCCGGTTATTTTAATTGGACACATTACGAAAGACGGAAATATCGCCGGACCAAAAATCCTGGAACATATGGTTGATACCGTTTTGCAATTTGAAGGTGACAGAAATCATGTTTATAGAATTTTACGTTCCCTAAAAAACCGTTTTGGTTCAACAGCTGAATTAGGGATTTACGAAATGTTAGGAAGCGGTTTACGAGAAGTTTCCAATCCGTCTGAAATATTGATTTCGCATAAAGACGAAGAAATGTCCGGAACTGCAATCGCTACTACGATGGAAGGCATGCGACCGCTGATGATCGAAATACAATCACTTGTCAGTACAGCAGTTTACGGAACTCCGCAGAGGAGTACAACAGGATACAACGCCAAAAGGCTGAATATGATTCTGGCAGTTTTAGAAAAAAGAGCCGGATTTCGTTTAGGCGCTAAAGACGTTTTCCTGAACGTAACCGGAGGGATTTCTGTCGATGATCCTGCCATTGACCTTGCCGTTGTTGCCGCAATTTTATCATCTAATGAAGATATACCGGTAACAAAAGGATTCTGTTTTGCCGGCGAAGTAGGGCTTTCCGGAGAAATTCGCCCTGTAAATCGTGTTGACCAGCGTATTCAGGAGGCCGAAAAACTGGGATTCAACACTATCTTTGTATCCAAATACAACAAAATTGCTTTAAAAAATACAGGAATCAAAATTGAACTCGTGGCAAAAATCGAAGATGTAGCCAGTATTCTTTTTGGTTAATTTTTTATAGACCTAATTATGAAATTTCCAAAACGAAAAATATTTAAAGTATTAGGAATACTTGCCATTGTTGTGGTAATGGTTTTTTTGGGATTTTACTTTTTTCGTGATGTTCTGTTGAAGCAGGCCATTGCAAAAGTAACCCTTAAAATGAATACTGAATATAATAGTAAGTTTTCTGTGAAATCAGCATCTTTTGATGGTTTGTCGGGCATTAAATTAACCGATGTTATTTTGGTTCCCAATAATGCTGACACGCTTTGCCATATTCAGAAAATCGAAACCAGTATTAGTCTTTCAAATTTGTTGATAGGTGATGTTCAGGTTGGAACTTTAAAAATCAATAATGGCTATATTCAATTGGTAAAAAAAGGAAAAGTCCGCAATTTTGATGCTTTTCTGAAAAAAGATAAATCCGATTCGGATAAAAATGAAAAACGCAAATACGCCACTTTTGCCTATCGTATCATTTCAAAACTTTTGAATTTGGTTCCAACCGATATGAAGTTAGAAAATCTGGAATTTAAAATTGATGATAATGGTAAAAAAGCTTCAATTGCGATTAATAAACTGGTTTTAAATAATAAACAGCTTGAAACCAGTCTTCATGTTCAAAGTAAAGATTTTGATCAGCGCTGGAATATTAAAGGCTTTGCTGATCCAAGAAATAAAAAAGCGGATATTCGATTTTTCAATTTGGATACCGGCGCAATCAAAGTCCCATATCTGGATGAACGCTATAACTTAAAAGCAAGTTTTGATTCTATTCGTTTGAATGTTGCGAATATTGACAAGGACGGAAGCGAATTGCATATTGACGGTTACACTTCTATCGCCAATTTAAAAATCAATCATCCCAAAATTGCCAGTAAGGATGTTGTCATTAAAAATGCCCGTTTTGATTACCGGTTTTTATTAGGTGATGATTTTATTTCGATCGACAGTACATCAACCATGCAATTGAACAAAATAAAAGTTCATCCGTATGTGTCTTATAACACAGAAAAAGACACGGTTTATACTTTGAAAGTTGCTATCCCGAAAATGCAGGCACAGGATTTTATTGTTTCATTGCCGGATGGGTTGTTTACACATTTTCAGGGAATGGAAGCGACAGGAAATTTCGACTACCAACTGGATTTCAAATTCAATCAAAACAAACCGAATGCTTTGGTTTTTGATAGTAAACTGAATAAGGAAAACCTGAAAATTACCAAATACGGAGAAGCCAATCTGAATAAGCTAAACGGTGAATTTATTTATCGTGCCATTATTCAGAATGTGTTGCAGCGTCCCGTACTGGTTGGAAATGCGAATCCAAATTATACTCCTCTGGATCAGATTTCACCTTATTTGAGAAAATCCGTACTCACGACTGAAGATCCATCTTTCTTTTCGCATCGCGGATTTATCAATGAAGCCTTCAAGCAATCAATCCTAAAAAATATCCGTACCAAAAAGTTCTCCCGTGGAGCCAGTACCATAAGTATGCAGTTGATTAAAAACGTCTTTTTAACACGTGAAAAAACACTTTCGCGTAAGCTGGAAGAAATTTTACTGGTTTATATTTTAGAAAACAACCGTGTTGTAAGCAAAGAGAGAATGCTGGAAGTGTATTTCAACATTATTGAATGGGGACCAAATGTGTATGGAATTGGTGAAGCGAGCCGTTTTTATTTCCAGAAAAGTTCATCAGAATTAAGTTTAGATGAATGTTTGTTTCTGGCTACCATTATTCCGAAACCAAGAAAATTCATGTATCAGTTTAATGATCAGGGCAATTTGAGAGATTACGCTGTTCAGAATCAAAAATTCCTGAGCAACTTAATGCTGCGACGTGGTGTTTTGGTTTCTGAAGATACAATTGGAAGGCTTCCGGTATATGTTTCCGGGAATGCACGTTCGTTATTACGAATCAAAGCTCCTGATTCGACAGCAATTCCGGTTGATTCTCTATCGATTGAAGATGAATTTGACCTTTAAGAATTAATTATAAAGCCAAAATCCATAAAACGCCAATCTGAATTTGATGTTTTATGGATTTTATTATTGTTTTAATATTTAATTATGGAGCCGGATCCGGAATAATTGTCTGGACTTCCTCAATTTCGGCTAAAATTTCAGTTGAAAGCACTACATCAACGGTAGCAATATTTTCTTTTAATTGTTCCATTGTTGTTGCACCAATGATAGCACTGGTTACAAATGGCTGCTGCAATACAAATCCCAAAGCCAGTTCAGTTAATGTCAAACCATGTTTTTGAGCAATTTGCTGGTATAGACGGGTAGCTTCTGTGCTTTCTTTACTATTGTATCGCTTGTATTGCGGAAAAAGGTTAATCCTTGCATTTGGCAATGGTTCGCCAGTCAGGAATTTACCGGATAAAACACCAAAGGCTAATGGAGAATAAGCTAATAGTCCCACATTTTCATGATAGGAAACTTCGGCAGAACCTACTTCGAAAAGGCGATTCAAAAGCGAATAGGGATTTTGAACAGTTGTTATTCTTGGCAAATTATGGTATTTGCTTTCTTCCAGCAAACGCATCATTCCCCAGGCGTTTTCATTAGAAACCCCAAGATGTTTTATTTTTCCTTCTTTAATTAATCCTTCGAAAGTTTCCAGCACTTCCCTGAAATTATCTTCCCATGAATCATTGTAACCTTTAAAGCCTCTTTGTCCGAAATTGTTGCTTTTGCGTTCTGGCCAATGTAATTGATACAAATCGATATAATCTGTCTGTAAGCGTTTTAAACTGTTCTCTAATGCATATTTAATACTGGCAGGTGAGAAATCATCTTTCTCACGCATGTAGGTAAAATTAGGATTAGGACCTGCAATTTTAGAAGCCAGAATTACTTTGTCACGATTCCCGGATTTTTTAAACCAGGTTCCAATAATTTTTTCAGTACTTCCATAGGTTTTTTCACGAGCCGGAACGGAATACATTTCGGCAGTATCAAAAAAGTTGACTCCTTTTTCTAATGCATAATCCATTTGCTGATGTCCGTCTGCTTCTGTGTTCTGTTCACCAAAAGTCATAGTACCCAGACAAATCTTGCTCACTTTTATATCTGTATTCGGTAATGTAGTGTATTTCATATTCAATGTGTGGCATTATTTTTTCAAATGTACGACTGTAATTTTTAAATGAAAAAAATCAAAAGTTAAAATCATGACAGTAGTTTTATAAAACTTTGATCCCTAATCAAATCATTTAAACTCTTTTTATTTTTTTTTGAAGTTAAATTAAGACTGATTGAGTGTTAATTTAACTCTTTTTAATCCATTTGTTAAATTAATTTATTGGTTTAAAGCGTTTTGAGTCCCTTTTTATTGTAGGACATCACTTTCTTTTGTCGTGTTTTTAATTTTGGAATATGTCGCTCATCGACTAATCCTGCTTTTCATCTAAAAGGTCTGATATTTAATAAATAACAGGCATTTACCATCTAATTTTGCACCACATTTTAAGGATAGTATTAGTAAAAAAACCAAAACCTTAGCACGCATTTATACGTAAGTGCAAATGAATATTTACAATAATATTAAAAATAGTTATGAAAAGAATTTTACTTATTTTGTTTTTGTTTCCTTTTTTGGGATTTGGGCAAGTTGATCTGGTTAAATGGAATGGACCAACCACAGCTAATCCAACAATTTTTGCCAGTCCTGCTTCAGCTGTTACTGCGGGAAATATTACAGGCAATAACATCAATTTGCAGCTTAACAACAGTAATGAAGGCTTTAAAGCTTTTCCATGGCCAACAAACTTCACTATTGATGATACAAAATATGTAGAATTTTCTTTAAGTGCGCAAAGTGGTTATAAGATAAAACTTTCTTCATTTAATTTTACTTATAAAGCCAACGCTAATATAAAAAGATATCAGGTTAGGTATTCACTGGATAACTTTGCGACAAGCACTCTGCTAATAGATGAAGCAGCTGCGACTTCATTTACAAATAAATCGCTAAGCTTATCAGATGTAACTTTGTATCCTGGTGCTGCTTCAATACCTATAAAAATACGAGTTTACGGATACAAGCTAACGCCAAACACCTGGAGTGATTCGGCAATTGACCTTTGGACACCAAATTTAACACAAGGAGGTCAAAATACTTCGCCAACAATTACAGGTACAGTTTTAGCATATGATATAAATGATTTAAATGCTAATGACGATATTGTTGAGACTAAAGAGAAAAAAGCAATTTCTTTCAATGCTTTATCAAATGATGTTAATTATACAGGATCATTAATTAGTTATACGCAGCCACCGGCAAGTGCAGGAACAGTTACAATAAATAATAATATTTTGATTTTTACTCCTGCAAATGGTTTTACAGGGAAAACTTCATTTACATATACGCTGACAAAAGGGGCTAAATCCTCGACAGCTACAGTTTATGTTTTTGTTAATCAATTGGTTCCTCGTTTAATTATCTGGAATGGTGCAGTCCAGACACCAAAAGCGGTTGTAACGGATAGTAATATTACAGGAAATGACCTGACAACTCCTTCATCCAATACTTTATCAATTTATGAAAATTATTTTAATCTTTTAAATGTTGGAACAACTAATATAGATTTGAATAAATATGTTCAGGTTAGCATAACACCAAAACTTAATAAGAAACTAACTCTTTCACAATTTGAGTTCATTTATTTTTCTCCAAACAATAATCAGGGCGCAACCAAATATCAGGTACGCTATTCAACGGACTCAGGTTTTACTGGAGGAGGAACTGTTTTAATAGGCGAAACAAATGCAGTAAAAGGTACTGACACAAAAATAACAGCATCTTTTCCAACTGCAACTACCGTTAGCAGTACGAATGCACTTCAAACTTTTTACATTCGTATTTATCCATATGGAATGTTGGATGTCAATAATAATAATAACATTAATTTTAGAATTAAAAATGATTATGGAGGCGATGTTGGGCCAACTATTTCCGGTGTAGTTGATTCTGCAAATGTTTTGACTGCAAATCCAGATACTGCAACAACTTCTTCAAATACAGCTTTATCAATTCCAATATTAATAAATGATGAAGGTTATTCGGCTTTACAGACTATAAGCGTTATACAGCCACCAGTTTCTCAAGGCAGTGTAACTGTAAATGGTACTACAGATGTTACTTTTACCCCGGCAACAGGTTTTACCGGAGCAGCAAACTTTACCTATACACTTTTTAATGGTACTAGTTATTCATCAGCAACAGTAACGGTTACTGTAACTCCGCCTCCATGTGTAGCCTCATTAATACCCGGTAATAATTACTGGAAAGGCTATGTCTATACATACACAGGAAACACTCCTATGGCAACAACCTATGTTGGTACTGTTGTGGAGAATCCGAATTTTGACAGAGATATAGCTGATGGAACCATAACGGGAAACCCTTTAGTACAACCTAATGATTTTTGCGGGGCTGTTCCAAGTGATAAATTTTTTGTGAGATATTTGATGAATGTTACAATTGCAGAAGCAGGAAATTATAGTATAACTGTTGGTGCCGATGACGGATATCGTTTGTATATTGACGATGTTATCGTAAATGGAATAAACAATTGGGGAACTCATGGTTATACTACTTCTTTTGTAAAGCAAGCATTAAGTGTTGGAGAACATAAATTCAGATTAGAATATTTCGAAAATGAAAGTTTAGCCAGAGTGAGTTTTTCTTATGGATTGCCAAAAGGAGATCCAACCCTGCCTTTTGGAGATAATGTTTGGAATGTTTACGGATTTTCGAAACCAAATTTAGATTTTAATAATACAGAATTGAGAGACAGTTATTCAGGTTATTATATTGATCCAAATTTAAATATCGATTCCCAAAAATTCTGGAATAAAACACAGTCACCATCTGTAAATAACACAGCGTGGAATGGTATTCCAATTCAGATAGATAATTTTACACTAACATACAGACGTAAAGGCTTTCCTTGTGGCCGATACCAGATTCAGTTAGTTAATTGTGATGATGTTGCCCAGGTTTACATTGATGGGACACAGGTTTTCAGCCAAACCTACACAGTTAATGGCGGTTTGATTAATAACGGTGCTTTTTATACATTGAATAAAAATTCACAAGTAGAAATTAGACTAAGAGAAGATGGAGGTGATGCCAATGTTGCTTTTAACTTTATAGAGGTTCCATTTGTTTACAATGGTTCTGTTGTTCCTCCTGCCGGAAGTTCTATTACAGTAAATCAAGATGCAAGTATAGCTAATAATCTGGAAGTATGTTCTTGTTATATTGCTGCTGGGAAAACGTTAACAGTTCCGGAAAATGTTACCTTGACCGTAAATGAAAAAATTGTAGTTGCTGCTGATGGGAAATTAGTTGTAAAAAATAATGGTTCACTTTTACAAGAAAGTGACGGAATCTTTACAGGCGCAGCAAATTCCTTTGTGATGGAGCGCACTTCTGCACCAATGAAAAATTTTGATTTTACGTATTGGTCATCTCCGGTTGCAGGGCAAACTTTTGTCAAACTATCACCAAACACATTATCGGATAAATATATGTCTTATACTGGTGCGGGATGGAAAGTAGAGGCTACTTCAGCTGTCATGAAGCCTGGAATTGGATACATCATCAGAACTCCTAAAGCAGGTCTTTGGGGAAATGGGGAGAATGTTGTATTTCCGTATTATCAGGGTGTGAAATTTATTGGAAAACCCAACAATGGACCTGTTACAGGAGAAGCAGTTGCTGCCGGTAAATTTTACCTGATAGGTAATCCCTATCCATCGGCACTTAATGCAGATGAATTACTTTTCAATAATACCAATAATAGTAATATTTTAAACGGAACTATCTACTTCTGGACACATAATACTGCTATTCAGCAAAGTGGTTCAAAATATATTTATAAATCAGACGATTATGCCAGTTATAATAAGACAGGAGGTGTAAGGGCTAGTACAGGAGCTGAAAGACCATCTGGGTTTATAGCTGCAGGACAATCTTTTTTTGGAAGTGCAAAAGCTTCCGGAACAATCCAGTTTAACAATTCAATGAGAGTATCCGGTAAAAACAATCAATTTTTCAAGCCGGGCAAAACAGCTAAAAGTACTGTATTAGAAAAAAACCGTCTATGGATTAATATGTCTAACGACGGAGGAGCCTTCAAACAGACTCTTATAGGATACATAACGGGTGCAACCAATGAATTTGAAGGTGATTTTGACGGAGTTAGTTTTGATGGAAATAGCTTTATTGATTTTTACAGTATTAATGCTAATGCAAAACTTACTATTCAGGGAAGAGCCTTGCCTTTTACGGATACGGACGAAGTACCATTAGGTTATCGAACAGTAGTAGCTGGCAATTTTACCATTTCTATTGATAATACAGATGGAATTTTGGAAGGACAAAGAGTTTATTTAGAGGATAAAGTAACCAATACGATATCAGATATTACGGCTAAAGACTATGTTTTTACAACAAAAACCGGAACATTTAATGATCGTTTTGTATTACGCTACAGCAATAAAACTTTAGGTACAGGTGATTTTGAAATTGAAGATGCTTCTGTTTCAGTTGCGATTCAGAATAAAACAGTTACCATAAATTCTGCTGTTGAAAATATTGAAAAAGTACACATCTATGATCTTTCGGGAAAACAGCTTTATAAGAAAGAAAATGTAGATAATATAAGTTGGATAATCGAAAATCTACCTTCTGCCCAGCAAGTTTTAGTATTGAAAATATTTTTACAAAATGGAGGTTACACTACAAAAAAGGTACTATTTAGATAAAATATTTAAAAATTTCAAATTAGATCCGATAGCGAAAGTTATCGGATTTTTTTATTTAAATCAAGTAATCATTTATTTTAAAATCTTTCTCAATTCCTGTGATTTAGAGATCTTTTAAGAGAGGTAAAAATAATAAGTCAAAATATTTTTTAGAGTTTTATGTTAAAATATAGTAGCTAAAAAATTACAAAAATTAACACTAATATTTTTTTTATTTTTTTATATTTGAAATAATACTTTTTTAAACACCTATACTTCAGCTGTTTAAAAATTATAAATTTTTGAGAATAAGTGAATTTTTCAGACTAATTTCTTCTCTGTACACTTTTTCAATACCACTCATACTATTTACAGAACTTAATTGATTTTTAATCTTTAAAATCTACTATTATGAGATCAAAATTATCTTTATTGCTGTTTTTTGCTTTAAATTCTATATGGTCACAGAGCACTTTTACATTTACATACACTACTTCGGGAACTTTTAAAGTCCCAGCAGGAGTTACTTCATTAAATGTCGAATGTTGGGGTGCCGGTGGTGCCGGTGGGGGAGTTTCCTCCGGGCTTTCTCTTTTTGGCGGAGGCGGAGGCGGAGGCGGAGGATATAATAATGTTGCAACATTTGGTGTGACTCCTGCTGCCGTTTTAAGTTATAAAGTTGGAGCAGGTGGTACCGGAGCCGGTGGTGTCGATGGAACTAATGGAGAAGCTACTAATTTTTCTACTGTTATTGCAAATGGAGGCGCAGGAGGTAGCAAGGGAAATCCTTCTCTGGGATCTGGTGGTTTAGGAGGAGTAGCTTCAGCGGGAACAAGTTTTTCCGGAGGTAACGGAGGAAACTCTGTTATCCTTTCAGGTACATTAACTTCAGGAGCCGGAGGTGGTGGTGCAGGAACGACAGCTAATGGTGGTAATGCAAATAATGCAACTGCCGGAGCAGGAGGGACCACAGGAGGAGGTCCAGGAGCTGGAGGTGTATTATTGCTTAGTGACGGACTGAATGGTACAGCGCCTGGAGGAGGAGGTAGCGGGGCATCATCATTAATACAATTAGGCGGTCCTGGGCGAAAAGGAGGAAATGGGGGGAGTGGCCAGATAAAAGTAACATATAGTTGTCCTACATATAGTTTTAATGCTATTAGTGCATCAGATGTTTGTACGGCAAGTGGCACAACTTCATTGGTAAGATTATCCTCTCCGACATCATTACCTGTAGGGGATTATGTGGTGACCTATAATCGCAGTAGTCCAAGTGCTAACACATTGACGGCTAATGCTACTGTTACCGTAGCAGGTACTTTAGAATTTGCTGCAACAGGCTTAAATACTACTGGTTCAAGTACTATTACAGTTACTAACCTTAAATCTGAATCGTGTTCTAATAATTTTTCAACAGGCAATGCAGTTACTATCACTGTTTCATCTGTAAGTATTGGAGGATCAATTAATACACCTGCACCAATTTGCAGCGGAAACACAAGTGGTTTGCTTACTTTATCCGGAAATACGGGATCAGTAGTAAAATGGCAATATGCTGTAAGTCCGTTTACTACATGGATCGATATTTTGGGAGCTACCACAAATACGTACACCTCAGGACTGTTAACTCAGACGACCCAATTTAGAGCAGTTGTTAAGAACGGATTTTGCGATGCTGTAAATTCCTCTTCAACAACCGTAACTGTAAATCCTATACCTATAATTGTAAGCAGCGGTATACTTGCCGATATTTGTTATGAAGCAGCAACACAGCGAACAGCTTCGCTAGCTTACTCTAATGCAAATAATAATCCCATAAGTTATAGTATTTCCTGGAATACTGCTGCAAATAGTGCAGGATTAGCAAATCAGGTAAATACTCCATTTAGTTTTTTACCAGGTGGCGGAAACTTAAATACAATTATCATTCCGGCAGGTGTACCAGCAAATACTTACTCCGGTATAATGACTATTTATAATGCAAATTGTTCGGCAACTTTGCCTATACAGCTTACTATTCTGCCAAAACCTTCGGCACCTGCTTTAGGTTCTGTAACACAGCCTATTTGTGCTCTTCCAACAGGAAGCTTGACATTGAGCGGATTACCAGCTTCAGTAACGTGGTTAATAAGACAAACAGGTACTGTATCAACCACATATACAAATACTGGAACAACCTATACCGTTTCTAATCTTGCTCCGGGAAATTATGCATTTAGCGTAGAATTTGCAGGAAGTTGTACTTCGGCTTCTACAACAAATGTTGTAATCAACGGGCTTGTTACGAATACGTATACAGGTGTATGGTCAAACGGAATTCCGAATAGTAACCAGAATCTGGTTTTCGCCAGTAATTACACAAGCGCCGGCGGCGGATCAGGAAATATGAGTGGCTGCAGCTGTATAGTAAATTCAGGAGTAAATGTAACAATCAGTCAGGACGATACATTGACTATAACAAATGCTGTTATTAATAATGGAGGATTGTTAACTTTTGAAAATAATGCCAGTCTCCTGCAAACAACAAATGCTGTTAATTCAGGAAATATTATTTACAAAAGAATTTCGACACCAATGAAAAATTTTGATTTTACTTATTGGTCATCCCCAGTAACAGGACAGATATTATATAATTTATCTCCTAACACATTATGGGATAAATATTTTTCTTATACAGGAAATATGTGGAAACAGGAAGTAGCTTCCACGACAATAATGATTCCTGGAAAAGGATATATTATTAGAACTCCAAAAGCAGGATTATGGGGAAATGGAGAAAACGTACTATTTCCATATTCGCAGCCTGTACAATTTACAGGAGTTCCTAATAATGGAAATATCACAGCAGAACCTGTAGTTGCGGGAAATTTTTATTTGATTGGCAATCCATATCCATCGGCACTTGATGCAGATAAGTTTTTGTTTGCAAATCCAAATCCTAATAACAGTGCTATTTTAGACGGAACTATTTATTTCTGGACACATAGTACTGCTATACAGCAGAATGGGTCAATTTATACTTATAATATAAGTGACTATGCTTCTTACAACGGAGTTGGTGGTGCCGGAACTCTCCCTGCTTATCTTGGCGGTGTTGTTCCGTCTGGTAAAATTGCTGCCGGGCAATCTTTTTTCGCATTAGCTAAAGCGCCGGGAAGTATTCAGTTTAATAATGCGATGAGGGTTGGAAGTAATAATAATCAGTTTTTCAAGCCTTCAAAAACTTCAAAAACAAGCCTTTTCGAAAGACATCGCGTGTGGCTTAATATGATCAATAATGATGGTGCATTCAAGCAAATATTAATTGGATATGTCGAAGGTGCAACGAATGGCTTAGACAGTGATTTTGACGGAGTATCCCTTGATGCTAATCCTTATATTGATTTTTATAGTGTCAATTCCGGTACTAATTTGGTCATTCAGGGTCGGGCGTTACCATTTTTAAATACAGATGAAGTTCCTTTAGGATACAGAACAACTATAACAGGCAACTTTACAATTTCAATAGATGAGGCAGATGGATTACTTACGGATCAAGACATTTTTATTCAGGACAAACTTAATAGTTTAATTCATAATTTAAAAGCGGGTAATTATACATTTGCTACAACTGCAGGAACTTTTAATGACCGCTTTGTAATTAAATACATAAATAGTGCATTGGCTGTCAATGATTATGATGATCTCAATGATAGTGTATTGGTTTTAAGAAAAAATGAAACAATTAGTATTCATTCCAATAGTGAAAATATTACTCAGGTTTTTATTTATGATTTGTCAGGAAAACAATTATATGAAAAACAAAATATTATTGATAAACAATTTGTTACGGATAAATTTTCTCTTTCAGAACAAGTGCTATTAGTGAAAATACTTTTGGAAGATGGTTCGGTTACAACTAAAAAAATTATTTTTTGAAGTAGAAATGATCATAACTCTTATTAAAGTTCTAATTCTTTTAATTTATCATACACCAGATTACTTTCAAATCCACGTCTTAACATATAATCACAAAATTTCTTTCTTTTTTTGATGAAATTTTTTTCTGTCAAACTATCCCAGCATTTTTGGGATAGTTGTTCAAATGTATCCTGATATTCCTCTGGAGAAATTTCTTTTAATGCAATATTAATATTGTTTGCAGTTATATGTCTTGATTTAAGTTCATTTACAATTCTAATTTTTCCCCAATGCTTCATTCGATGTTTACCGCGGGCAAAACTGCATGCAAACCGTGTTTCGTTCAGGAAATTGTCAGCAATAAGCCTTACTATCACAGCATCTATTTCATCTGGAGTCATTTTTAAGGAATATAGTTTTGTAACGACTTCGTCATGACAGCGTTCCTGATAGGCGCAAAAATGTTCTAGTTTCTGCTGCGCTTCTTTTATAGTCATTTCTTATGTTTTTGTTTTCTAAGTAATTAATGATTTCACGCAGAGGACAAATTTAAAATATTAAACGTTATGACATTTTATTTCCTATAATATACGTAATTAATTTTAATATTTAAAATATAAATTCTATAACGTTTTCGTAATTAATTTTATAAATTTGAGTGTAACACAAAATGTTATTGTTAAATTCTCTGCATATCGCTTTATTTAATGATAATTAAATATTTACAATTTTTTATTCAAATCTAAGCCCGAATCTATTCATATTAATAACAATGACTATGAAAACAAATCTACTACTACTATCATTTTTCGCTTTCAGCGGTGCATTTTCCCAAAATTCAAAAACAATTTCCGGTAAGGAGGCAGAATTTTATGCTTCGGATAAAAGCAAATATACAACAGCTGGAACAGGGGAGGAATTTCGCAATTCAATTACAGAAACAAATTTAGGCCGAATTTTTTTCGCAGACAATAATCCTAATATTAAAACAGCTAAAACAAATGGGTTTGAAAGACACCGTGTATGGCTAAATATGACCAATGATGGTGGAGCTTTTAAACAAATTTTAATTGGCTACATACAAGGAGCTTCAAATGGTTTGGATAGTGATTTTGATGGAGTTTCACTTGACGCCAATCCTTATATTGATTTCTATAGTATAAATTCAGGTACTAATCTTGTTATTCAGGGCCGTGCCCTTCCATTTTCTGATGACGATCAAGTTCCATTGGGATATAGAACAGCGATTACTGGAGATTTTACTATAGCAATAGATGAAGCAGATGGATTGTTGTTAGATAAAACAGTATTCATTGAAGATAAGCATACTAACACTATCCATGATTTAAGTGCTGACAGCTATACTTTTGCTACTAAGGCAGGAACTTTTAAAGACAGGTTTGTGTTACGCTATAGAAATCAAACATTGAGCAATTATGATTTTGATAAAAGAAACAGTCAGGTTTCGGTTTGGATTGCCAACAAAAATATCAATGTAAGCTCTGAATCAACAAATATCAAGAAGATTTTTGTTTATACGATTTCCGGTAATTTGATTTACACCGACCAATCCGTTGTAAATAATGAGTCAGTCATCACTAATATAAAGCCAAATAATGAGGTGCTATTAATGAAAATAGTTCTAAGTGATAATCAAATTGAGACGAAAAAAATTATTTATTAAGCTAAAAACTGATAATTATTTGCTGATGTTTAGTTTTTAAAGAATTTACAGTTTCAAAAAGTGTATTTCGTCGATTAAATATGTCTTTAATCGATATTTCAAAATGATTTTATTAGTTTTGCAATTCTATGTATTTGAGACTAAATGTTTTAGTCTGAATATTGAAATAATTGATATCTTTTTAAATTAATTGAAATGAAAAAATTATTACTCGTAACATTCGGAATACTTATCTCTTCCATGTCATGTTTTGCACAGTCGGCGAATAATTACACTTTTACAGCCGTTCAGGGTAATTATATCCCACTTACTGGGGTTCCGGGAGTTACGGATACTTCAATTCCTGCAACAGCTGATGATGGTGTTTCAACTCCCATAAATTTGCCATTTGCATTTACCTTTGCAGGTACAGCATATTCGTCAATTCAGGTTTCAGCGAATGGATGGCTTTCATTTGCTACGGGAACATTGACTGATTCCAATGATAATACTCAGGTAAATGCTGAGGCAAAAAAGCCAATTTTATTTCCTTTGTGGGATAATTTGAAGTGCAATGTAAAACCAAGGTATATAGTAACAGGTATAGCGCCTCACAGGAGGTTTAAAGTAGAGTGGATCCAGCAAAGCTGGAACAACGTTGCTGCCGGAGATGTAATATCATTTCAGGTATGGTTATTTGAATCTACAAATGTTGTAGAATTTTTATATAGTCAGGGTGCAGTCGCAGTTAGTAATACATCCGGTGGAGCGTCAATAGGAATATTGGATGCAGCTAACAGGTTTTTAACATTAAATAACTCCGGAGGAACGCCTACAGCACAAACAGATGTTTTTACAACTAATATTAGTACAAAACCCGCAACAGGACAAATATATAGATTCAGTCCTCCGACGGCAGTGGGACTGGAAGCAAATAATTATTGTTTTTCACCATCATCAAGAACTTATAATACTCTTACCGGAACCAATGTGCCTACCCTAGGATCCAGTGCAGATGATGTCACTTCTGCCGCAATACCACTACCTTTTTCATTTAATTTTGGAGGATCTGATTATTCTAATGTTAGAGTTTCCAGTAATGGATGGCTCTCTTTTGCCAGTGCTTTTACTATTTCTGCTGCACAAAATTATACTAATACAGCAGCAAATGCCAACCTTATCAGACCTGTTTTAATGCCATTATGGGATGACTTGGTGTGTACATCAATACCTAAATATACTACTTCAGGCACAGCTCCAAACAGGATTTTTAAAGTAGAATGGTCTGGGCAAAGATGGAGTTACGGAGCCTTTGGAGCTGTAATTTCTTTTCAGGTATGGTTATATGAAAAAACGAATGTTATTGAATATATATATGATCGGGATTTTTGGAATGTAAGTAATGGATTGGCAACAATAGGAATTTATGATGCAAATGGGAGATATTTAACGCTTAACAATCCCTCAGCTAGTCCAGCAGCATCATCTAGCGATTTTACTTTTAATATAGCAGCAAAGCCTGCAATAGGTCAGGTGTACAAATTTACACCACCCCCAATAATATCCTATCCAGGAAATGCTTTTATTGCTACAGGCAAAGTTGCCGTTACGCAAACAGGAGTAAGTGGAGGTACTTATTCAGCAATTCCGGTAGGATTAAGCTTGAATTCCACCACTGGAGAAGTGGATTTAACAGCTAGTACAGGAGGTACTTACACCATAACGTATAGTACTGCAGGATGTACCAGTGCTACTACAGAGATGACCATTTTCTCTTTGCTCCCACAACCCACTGCCAATGTTACTGTTGCTTCTTGTGCCGCTGGTAATGATGGAGCTATAACGATTACTAATATGAATCATGCTGTTAGGTTTACAGCTGCTAATAATCATTTTATCGACTTAGGAAGTACAATGCTTTCAGGAAGGAGTGCTTTTACCATTGCAGGATGGATAAAATTTAGAATAGCAGATATCACTGGAAGGACAAGTTTATTTGGTCAGAATAATGCAATAGAATTTGGTTTTGCTAATTCCACAACAATAGAGTGTTATACAGTTGCCACTGGTGCTGTAACAGCAGCATTACCTGCTTCATTAGGAAATGACCAATGGCACCATATATCAGTAACCGGGGATGGTACACATATAAGAATCTATATTGACGGCGTTAGTGTTCCTGTTACAGGAGGAGTTGTCAATACTTCAAATTATGGTACATCTGCTTTTTCTACAAAAATTGGAGGCCGTGTATTTAATGATACCACTGGAGAAACATTTACAGGAGATATCTTAAAAGCTGTATTTTTTAGTACAGCTCTTCCTGCATCACGTATTGCAAGTTTGGCTTTCGGACCCACAACATATTCAGGATTTGAATCTGGAATAATTGCCGGATACAATTTTTACGATGGCGCAGGAACAACATTAACCTCAATTCCTGCAGGTTATAATGGTACCTTTACAAATTCTCCACTGCCTCAATGGATTGATCCTTATGCTTATGTGTGGCAAAGAGTAAGTGATGGTTCTACTGTGGCAAGTACAAAGAATTTAACCGGATTAACACCTGGAGATTATAGAGTTACAGTATCTTTGATTGGTGTAAGCAGCCCAAATGCAAAAATATTTAGTGTTGGTTCTGAAGCTGCTGTATTTGCAACTGCTGGTACAGGTGCAAATTGTACGACTACCATTAATGCAAATTGGAATTTTGTTACAGGAACAACAAATTATTTATTAGATGTAGCTACAGATGCTGCTTTTACCAATTTCCTTCCGGGATTTACTAACTTAAATGTTGGAAACGTACTTACTTATCCTGTTACAAATGTACCCCCAGGGCCAATATATTACAGAGTAAGAAGAAATACCAGTTGTGGAGTAAGTGCTAATTCTAATGTCATACAATATCAAACTTTACAGGTGAAATCTCCAGTAGCGACAGATGTAACCAACTTATTGTGTAATGGTTTTACAGCTAATTGGACAGCGGTACCTGGTGCAACGGCTTACTATTTGGAGGTAGCTACTGATCCTGGTTTTACAGCTCCATCCATTCTTGGAAGCTACAATAATATAAACGTAGGAAATGTAACAAGCCGCGTTGTTACAGGATTGACTTCAGGATCAACGTATTATTACAGACTTCGTTCGGCAAATGGGAATTGCGGAGCTGTAGCTGTCCCTTCGAATACTATTTCTATACTAATCAATGTTGGACCTACAACACCTGTTGTTGGAACAATAACGCAGGCAACTTGCGCAAGACCTCTAGGTAGTGTTGTACTAAGCGGTTTGCCTGCCGGAGACTGGGTATTGAGATTTTTAACAGGGGAAACCTATTCCGGAAGAGGATCTAGTGTGACGATATCTGATCTTGAACCAGGAAAAACTTATAATGCATCTGTAACTTCGGATGTATGTTTTTCGGGTTATTCAGCCAATATTCCGATAAGTCCCCTGGTCATTCCTACATCTACATGGAACGGATCTACGTGGTCAATTGACCCCAATATTAACAATTATGTTGTTTTTGAAGGTAATTATACTTCAACAGGAGACATAAGCGGCTGTACGTGTACTGTTAATTCTGGGGTTAATGTTACGGTAAATTCAGGACATACTTTTACCATAACAAATGCGGTAACTACAACAGGAGGAACATTAACTTTTGAGAACAATGCAAGTCTGGTACAAACCAATGATGTAAGTAATACTGGGAATATTATTTACAAGCGAATAACACAGCCCATGAAAAATTTCGATTATACGTATTGGTCTTCTCCAATAGCAAGTCAGGCTCTTAACATACTGTCCCCAAATACATTGTCTGATAAGTATTTTTCATATAATTCAAATGTAACTAATTGGAAGCAGGAAACTCCTCCTACCAGAATGATGGTAGGGAAAGGTTATATTATCAGAACTCCAAAAGCAGGAACTTGGGGTAATGGAGAGGCAGTGTCGTTTCCTTATTCACAGCCTGTTAGATTTGTCGGAATTCCAAATAATGGTAAAATTATCGGAGAAGAAATTACATCACTTACGTCTACCCGAAACTTTTTGATAGGTAATCCGTATCCCTCAGCTTTAGATGCCGATTTGTTTCTGTCAGCCAATACAGCAATCTTACAGGGAACAATTTATTTGTGGACACATAATACCGGAATTTCACAATCTGGTTCAAAATATGTTTACTCACCAGGTGATTATGCCAGTTATAATACTACAGGAGGAACAGGAACTACTTCACGTGCATTTAATCCAGGTAATAATACAGCAACACCTACAGGAAAAATAGCTGCCGGCCAATCCTTTTTTGCAAGAGCAAAAGCTTCAGGTACAGTTGTATTTACAAATGCTATGCGTATTCCGGGGAATAACAATCAATTTTTTAAACCTGGAAAGACTAGTAAAACTTCAGGTCTTGAAAAACACCGTTTATGGCTGGATTTAAGCAATAATGACGGCGCTTTTAAACAGACTTTGATAGGATATATAGAAGGTGCAACGAATGATTATGAAGATAATTTTGATGGAATCAGCTTTGATGGGAATCCATATGTAGATTTTTACAGTATCAATAATGAAAATAAACTTGTAATTCAGGGAAGGGAATTGCCTTTTAACAATAAGGATATTATTCCATTAGGATATAAAAGTACAATAGTCGGAAGTTTTACAATTGGAATTAATCAAACTGATGGTCTTTTAGATAATCAGGCAATCTATCTAGAAGATAAGGTTACGCAAACCATCCATGATTTAAAATCTGGAAATTATACATTTACGACTCAAACAGGAACTTTTAATGATCGTTTTGTTTTAAGATATACTAATAATGCATTGGGGACTGATGACTTTGATAATTATGAAAATGGTGTTCTGGTTACAGTATTGAATAAGATCATCACTGTTAGTTCCTCTAATGAAATTCTTGAAAGGGTGCTTATTTACGATATATCAGGAAAACAGGTGTTTAGAAAAAATAACATTGATAATCCGAAACACGTTATTGATAATCTCCGTTTAGGTGATCAGGTGCTATTAGTTAAAGTAATTTTGAAAAATGGAACTTCAACAACCAGGAAAATTATATTCTAAATAAAAATATTATTAATAATAAAAACCGATAGTTTACTATCGGTTTTTTTGTTTTATGCACTCCTGATTGAAAACTTAATTTTAATTACTATTATAAAAATAAGTTTTAACTTATTAAAATTAAAATAACAATAGAATGAAAGTAGTATATCGATAATATGAGTTTTTAATCGAAAACTCATTTTTTTATTCCCAGTTATTTATGGAAGTGACTATTTTTGCTTAATATTTAATTTTTTTTAGTAAGAGTTTGATGATGATTAATTTTTGGAATTTTGACAATCAGATGATTAGCTTTTAATAAATAAATTAATAATCCCGATTAATAATCCCCTTTCGAAATAGGATCAATTTAGCCAAATAACTTGATTTTAAAAATTTAAAAACCTACAAGTATGATTAGAAAATTAGCTTTAATTATAAGTACATTATTTCCAAAACCAAACCAGAATACCACAAGAATCTTACAATCAAAGTCATTTGGAAATAGTGCTAAATGGCTTTGTTTTGTTTTGATATTTATGGTTTCGTTTGCGAATGCTGCAACTTTTACTTCTGCTAATTCAGGAGATTGGAATGTTGCATCGACTTGGATAAAAACAGGTACCGGAGGAGTAGCTTTTCCTACATCTGGAGACACTGTAATAATAAGTTCTACATATACAATAACTGTATCTGCAACTACCGCAAGTTGTCAATCTATAGAGTTTACTGGAAATGGTATTTTAAATATTAATGCGAGCTCAATTTTAACTGTTGGTACAAGTGTTTTAATAGATACATCAAATTCAAATAACAGGACAGTAATTATACAAGGAAGCGGAACTTTGAATATTACAAGTTTATTAGTAGGTAATAATGCTGACCCTGGTGCTAATCGTACTACAATATTGACATCTAGAATTGGAAATTTTAATATTAGTGGAAATGTGAATATTTATAGTAATAGTGGAGGTAGTATTAATAATGCTGGTTTTTATATAGAAAGTGGTACTGTAAATATTAATGGTCAAATTGGTTCTACTAATGAGGGTGGAACTAACACTTCTACTTTATCTATGTCAACTGGCGTACAAACTGGAACATTATTATTGAGTAATGCTAATCCTTTTGGCTTATTATCTGGAACAGGGACAAATACAATTGCTTTGAATGGTACAAGTTCTACTGTTAATTACGATGGTGCTGGACAAGCAGTAAGAACTACAACTTATAATAATCTGACACTATCAGGTTCAGGAACCAAAACTTTTGGCGCAAGTGTAGCTGTAGGTGGAAATTGGTCTATGACATCAGGCGTTTTGGCTAATTTAGGAGGATATACCCATACAGCTGGAACACTTGTTTTAGGTGGTGCCGGACCCCTTAGAAATTCTTGGGGATCTACAGCATCAGGAGCGAGTAACACAACAAATGATTATTTTACCGGTACAGGTATAATCAATGTTTCTACCACTCCATATCCGGCTATTGATAATAATTTTGCTAGTTATACAAATGGAATTAGTGGTCAGGTGGCAGGAAGTTCAGGAGAATATTCAAATCCACCCACAAATACAATTGCAGGTTCGGTAAGACTTGCAGCTCCGGCAGGCTCTGCTTTTGTTAATGTGAAGTTTGCAAGTTATGGAAGTCCAGGAGGAACCTCACCAAATTTTACGATAGGAACTTGTCATGCATTTAACAGTCGTGCTGTAACTACAGGTTTATTGGGTAATAATATAGCTACTATTCCGGCATCTGGTTCTTTCAATGATACATTTGGAGACCCTTGTTATGGTATAGTAAAATCATATAATGTAGTTGCAACTTATGCAGAGCCATTTTGTATTACTACTCCTGTTTCTTCTTTTGTTATAGATGGATCAACACCAACAGGAGGAAACAATATGTATGCTTTTTTATGGGAAGTAAGTACAGTGGGACCTAATAGTGGTTATAGTCCAGCTTCAGGAATAAATAATGCGGAAGATTATACAGTTCCTGCAGGAATATCACAAACTACTTATTATAGAAGAACAGTAACTTCGGGTATTTATTCTGATGCTACAATAGTTATTGTACAAGTAACTGGAGGCCCACCTGTTCAGCCAACAGCATTTACTTCTACTACAAATTGTGATGGTACAGCTACGCTTTCAGTTAATGGAGGTTCGCTTGGATTAGGAGGTTATGTCGAGTTTTATTCGGGCTCTTGTGATGGTACCGTTGTGGGAACATCAAATGTTACCCCTGCTAGTTTAGTTGTTAGTCCGACGATGGGTAATACAACTTACTATGTGAAATATAAAAATAGTTGTAATAAAACCGCTGCCTGTATAAGCAGAGCAGTAGCAAATACAACAGTTTCTATTTCTTCAGCAACAAGTGCAACGTCAGTTTGTTTTAGCACGACTTCTCGAAATACATCTTTAGCTTATACAGCTACTACTGGTACTCCTGACAGATACAATATAACGTGGAATGCTGCTGCAATAACAGCTGGATTAGTAAATCAAACAAATGTTATTTTTTCTGGTGCCACAGGTGCGGGAACAATAAGTGACATTGCTATTCCGGCAAATGTTCCAGCTGGGACGTATACAGGAACACTTACTGTAAGAAAAAATAGTTCAGGATGTGTGAGTTTTATGAATGTGTTTACACTAACAATAAATGCTTCGCCAACACTTACTGCGATTTCTACAGCTGCTGCATTGTGTTCAGGAGGTTCGTTGAGTCCATCTGCTCCAACAGTTACTGCTAATGGTACTACAGTTTCCGAATCAGGCTGGCAATTGGAAACAGCTGTAGGCGGTTCATCCTATTCAAATTTAACAGTACCTTACACCGTTTCTTTTGCAGACAACGGCAAAAGAATTAGATATTATGCTACTAATGGTTGTGGAACAACATACAGCAATTTAGTATCGGTAACAATTAATGCTGCGCCAACACTTGCTGCAATTTCTACACCTGCTGCATTGTGTTCAGGAGGATCGTTGAATCCATCTGCTCCAACCATTACTGCTAATGGTAATACAGTTACCACATCAGGCTGGCAATTGGAAACAGCTGTAGGAAGTTCATCCTATTCAAATGTAACATTTCCTTACACCGTTTCTTTTGCAGACAATGGTAAAAGAATTAGATATTATGCAACTAATGGTTGTGGAACAACATACAGCAATTTAGTATCGGTAACCGTTAGTGCTGCGCCAACACTTACTGCAATTTCTACACCTGCTGCATTGTGTTCAGGAGGATCGTTGAATCCATCTGCTCCCACTGTTACTGATAATGGTACTGCAGTTACGGCATCAGGCTGGCAATTGGAAACAGCTGTAGGAAGTTCATCCTACTCAAATATAACAGTTCCTTATACCGTTTCTTTTGCAGACAATGGTAAAAGAATTAGATATTATGCTACTAATGGTTGTGGAACAATATACAGCAATTTAGTATTTGTAACCGTTAATGCTGCGCCAACACTTACTGCGATTTCCACACCTGCTGCATTGTGTTCTGGAGGTTCGTTGAATCCATCTGCTCCCACTGTTACTGTTAATGGTACTACAGTTACGGCATCAGGCTGGCAATTGGAGACAGGTGTAGGAAGTTCATCCTACTCAAATATAACAGTTCCTTATACCGTTTCTTTTGCAGACAATGGTAAAAGAATTAGATATTATGCTACTAATGGTTGTGGAACAACATACAGCAATTTAGTATTTGTAACCGTTAATGCTGCGCCAACACTTGCTGCGATTTTCACACATGCTGCATTGTGTTCTGGAGGTTCGTTGAATCCATCTGCTCCCACTGTTACTGATAATGGAACTACAGTTACGGCATCAGGCTGGCAATTGGAAACAGGTGTAGGAAGTTCATCCTATTCAAATGTAACAGTTCCTTATACCGTTTCTTTTGCAGACAATGGTAAAAGAATCAGATATTATGCGACTAATGGTTGTGGAACAACATACAGCAATTTAGTATTTGTAACCGTTAATGCTGCGCCAACACTTGCTGCTATTTCTACACCTGCTGCATTGTGTTCTGGAGGTTCGTTGAATCCATCTGCTCCCACTGTTACTGATAATGGTACTGCAGTTACGGCATCAGGCTGGCAATTGGAAACAGCTGTAGGAAGTTCATCCTACTCAAATATAACAGTTCCTTATACCGTTTCTTTTGCAGACAATGGTAAAAGAATTAGATATTATGCTACTAATAGTTGTGGAACAATATACAGCAATTTAGTATTTGTAACCGTTAATGCTGCGCCAACACTTGCTGCTATTTCTACACCTGCTACATTGTGTTCTGGAGGTTCGTTGAATCCATCTGCTCCCACTGTTACTGATAATGGTACTGCAGTTACGGCATCAGGCTGGCAATTGGAAACAGCTGTAGGAAGTTCATCCTACTCAAATATAACAGTTCCTTATACCGTTTCTTTTGCAGACAATGGTAAAAGAATTAGATATTATGCTACTAATGGTTGTGGAACAACATACAGCAATTTAGTATTTGTA
>Ga0247809_1000163_pt1 | contig 36150 bp, 33 predicted proteins | sample UWRJL104311B1_FD_180951 | JGI IMG/M metagenome (GOLD analysis project Ga0247809, IMG submission 180951) | Plant litter microbial communities from Arlington Agricultural Research Station in Wisconsin, United States - UWRJ-L104-311B-1 | ecosystem: Environmental > Terrestrial > Plant litter >...
ATGATCAATTCGTTCAGTATTGAACATTGAAGATCTTCTTTTCAAACCATGAACAAAATATCCTTTTTTTAATAAGAATTCCGCTAGATAGGCACCATCCTGGCCTGTAACACCTGTTATAAGAGCAACTTTCATTGATTGACTATTTTTATAAGTAGATTAAATGACAAATATATTTTTTTGTGACGGTATTTATGCAAATTCATCGCCACAAGCAGCAACGATCGCTTTAGACACCTCTTTTATTTCCTGTTCAGCAGCCTTAGGGTAAATCAGCAAAACTTTACCGTCATCCACCACAATGTAGTTATGCAACCCTTTGATCACTGCTACTTTATCCTTAGGAATCTGGATCATACAATTTGAAGTTTCAGCAAGATTAACTGCATTTCCAGAAAAAACGTTGTTGTGCTCATCCTTTTCGATCACTTCATACAAAGATGCCCATGTACCTAAGTCAGACCAGCCAAAGTCGCCCGGAATCGTAAATACATTCTCTGCTTTTTCCATAATCGCATAATCGATCGAAATATTATCAGAAAGCGGATAATTTACTGAAATAAATGATTGTTCATCTGCAGTATTATAACAAGAATTTCCCTTTTCAAAAAGTTCAAATATTGTTGGGGAATGTTTAGCTAATGCGCTTAATATTGCATTCACACTCCAGACAAAGATTCCAGCATTCCAAAGGTAGTCTCCGCTCACCACAAACTCTTGTGCTTTCTCCAGATTCGGTTTTTCCAGGAAATGCAAGACCTTATGTACACCGTCCAGGTCCTGTTTATCATAATTGATATATCCATATCCTGTATCCGGCCTCGTTGGACTAATTCCTAAAGTAACTAAAGCATCATTTTCCTCTACAAATGCTAACGCTTCTTCTACTTTTTCCAGGAAAACCTTTTCATTCAGGATCAAGTGATCAGAAGGCGCAACAACAATCTTTGCAGCTGGATTCAGCTGTTTGATTTTAAACGAAGCATAAGCAATACAAGGCGCCGTATTGTTACGACTAGGTTCAGAGATAATATTCTCCTTCGGTAGGTCCGGCAGCTGATCAATAATTAAACCTGAATATTGTTCATTTGATAAGATGAAGATATTCTCCTTTGGACAAACGTTTAAAAAACGTTCGTGTGTCAATTGTAAAAGCGACTTTCCAATACCAAGAATATCAATAAACTGTTTAGGGAAATTGTTACGGCTTTTTGGCCAGAAACGGCTGCCAACTCCACCAGCCATGATTAATACATAAGTGTTCTTCATAGAAATAGCAATTGTTTAATATCTTTTTTTTACAATAAGTAAATCTAGCGAATTTAAATATATGATAATAATAACAAATTATTAACTATACTTTAAGTCAATACCGTATCTTGGCTTTTCTTTTGCTATATTAATAACGTCAAGAATTGCTAAAATAATACTTTAACCAAATATTTATCTTTTTATTTCCTAAAATACTCTCAACAATGACAAAAAACGTAGGACAAAAACTAAAAGTATTACGCCAGACCCAATGCTTAAGTCAGAAATTCATTGCTGACAAACTTAACATTTCAGTTCCGGCCTATTCCAAGATCGAAACAGGAGGTACTGATATTACTTTCAGCAAATTACTGTTAATTGCTAATATATTCAGCATTTCCATTATAGATTTATTGAAAATTGGCGAAAAAGACGATCAAGATGAAGAATTTCCTGATTTAAAAAAACAATTGGCCAACTTAACTGATGCTTACAATTTGCAGCAACGGAAGATTATTGAACTACACGAGGCGATCCGAGCAAAAAAATCTTAGTCCGCAAAATGAATAAGAAACTATATCTTCTTATTCCAAAAATCGATAACTCCGGGGAATATAATACTCGAATAGCGAAGATTATTACATTCCCCTTTTAATACTAAATTTAACATTTCTTATTCTCTTAGAATTTGGATCAGGTCATCGTTGATGTAGAAAACATCCTTCCTCTTTCGACACTCAATATTTGTGCATGGACCAATTCATTAAAATATTTGGTAAGTGATGTTCTTGAATTAATTCCCAGAATAACACGAAGAAATTTAGGCCTGATAAAAGGCTGACTAAAAATGGCTTCATTAACCTCCTTCGTAGATCATTAATCCTCATTTTTTCCTGAAGCAAAGTTGCTTCCATCTGACTAATTATACTTAGGATCAATTGATTAGTCAAGAGCGCAGTTTTCTATCGCATATAGCATGTACAGGATCCATGGTTTCCAGGAATTTCTCTTCGCAACCACGCCTGAATGAGAATAATAATCGTCCTTATTGATCAGAATATATTTCGATAAATACAGCTGGCTGTTACAGTAAACTCCTGTTCACAAGATATAATAGGTTTGATATCATACCAGTGACAGTTTCCATCAGAAAGTGGGTGAATTGCCTCAAAAAGCAATGGATTTTTGACTTTTCTGAGAGTACATGACTCGGCATCACCGATATGAGTAGCCCGTTATAAACTTATATGCATCATAGAACTTAGTAACAGATGCTTTCGACACACTAACGAGCTTCGTTAACATTTCCATACCATTGGGTAAATATCGAAGAGTATTAAAACAGTTTTGTTTGTCATAACACCTAATCAATTATATTGTACAAATATTCACTATAAAAAAGAATGAGCATAAAAAAGGCGTATATTCATTTTTAACTATATACACCTTGACAAAATAACTGATAATTGGAATCATGAGTCTCAAAGTCTTCAACTTTCATAAATATTTAAATTAGACATAATTCCGTCGTATAGAATATGTTTTGTAGCAGTGTAATCCCGATTTTGACTACGTTCGTTAATTGGTATGGCTTAACTTAAATCGCCTATAAAGTAGTAGAATGACTATTAAATAGTTATCCATAAATAAAGTTTACCAATATCCGGCTAAATCCTTGAATACCGGAAAATTGATCATATACTGATAAATAATCCTGTGTCCTCTATTATTCAAATGTGCACTATCTCCAGTGCTATAATAATCAGCAATATACCAACCAGCCTTACTTAATTTAGTGAGCAAATTCACAACATTCCCTGGAAAAGTTATGAGCAACTTATCGTTTAATATTTTTAATCTATTTCTTACCTCAGTACTTGGAAAGTCACGGGGTTGAGTTCCCGTTATTATATAACCAATATTCTTCTTCTCTAGTAAATCGATAATAGTCTTATAATTTGCTAATATTTCTTCATCACTGAAATTCAAAGATATATCATTTGTTGGCATATTGATAATTACTAAGTTAGGGTTCAAACTAATCGCCGCAGTAATATTATTACGTGCATCAGGAAATGGTCTACTATTTTTCACAGGAGAACCAGTTGGCAATATTTGAAATGTATTATAGCCGCTGACGGCCAAATTTACAAAATTAATATCTTTACCATCTTGTAACACCTTGGTCTCTAATAAACCTGCCCAACTGTATTTCCGCTCAGTTGAACCAATGCCAACTGCTGTTGAGGAGCCAAGAATAACTATTGTTAAATGCTTTTGTGGCAATTGATTTAGTGAATCAGGCAGCAATATCGGTGAAGGAATTGAAAGCTGCGCAGTATCTACAGTAGACAAATCTAAACTAACATCATTAGAAAGTGGAGTTCCTCCTTTCTTACAGGCAAATAAAAACATTAACATTGTAAATAGCAAGGCATAATTATGGAGAGCTTTCATGAGGAATATTAAAATATGAATATAGCATAATTATTGCAAATGATAGATAACAATCACCCGAACTTATCTCGTTTTACAACCTATATGTGTGTTTTTTTCATTAAAAAACAAAATAGAGCGTAGAGATTTAAATGATATAAAATTTAAAAACCTACATTCGCATTTTAGAAATAAATTAACTAAGATTAGTAGTTTATACAGTTAAGAATGTAATTGATAAGCCCATCCATAAAATGTATGTAGATAACTCTGTAGGAAATAATTCCACAGCCAATAATTTGACAGTACCGCACATAGTAAATTATAATTTTGTAGACTGGATTAGGATGATTTCAATGATCGGAATCGTTTGGGCTCATACACCATTATTTGGAAATAACATTAATGAAACATCTCTTAATAATGTTTTTTTTTATCTGTGTTTTATGAATTTCTTCAAATTTGGTGTCATTTGTTTTTTTATGATATCTGGATTTTTATTATCAAGTAAAATTCAAGAAGAGGATACTTTACTTTACGTAAAGAAGAGAATATCTACAACGCTAAACCCATATTTGTTTACATTGAGCATTCTAGTTGCCATTTTCATATTTAATACGGAGATACTAAACAAAAATTATGGATATAGACTACCTCAATACTTAGTTGAGTTAATTACAAATTCTATGTTTTGGTTCCTGCCCAATTACTGGTTATGCTTGATATTTTTATTACTGTTTAAAAAAAACATTTCCAAAATAAGAACCGGAATAATAATGTTGATTATTTTAATAATATTTAGTTGGATAGCAGTTTATAGCGGACAATCTAAAATGCCTTCTTACTCCTGTCTCGGATATGTATTTTATATCTGGCTTGGCTATATGATTGCTAATAGGCACCTTACTACATATTATAGCTCTATATCTAAAATCGTTTTAGTAATAGTGTCTATATTCTTCTTTCTACTTTCTTCATATGAGTCCTACCACCTGTATCTGAATGGTTCTAAAGAATATTTTAATATTCTTCGTATTAGCAATCAATTGTATTCCATCAGTGTTTTTATATTACTGATAAGACTTTTTAATAGAAAATATAATTTCAAATATTTGAACCCCAGAAAAGAAACATTCGGAATTTATTTATACCATATTTTTTTTGCATCAATCATGGTGACTATCAGTAAATTCCTTACATCACAAAGTTTTAATGTATATACTGATAATTCTTACTTATTATTCGCAATTCACATAATTAAATTTCTAATAATATATTTTTCAACTTTAATTTTGGTAAAAGTTTTAATTAAATTTAAGATAGGATTTCTTGTTCAGTACAAATTAAAAAAATGATATAATCGCAATCGCCGGCTCGAATAATTAAAACTGTTGAATACAGTTCATGTTGTCACTAAATTCTGTTGACTTTTGGTTCGAGGCACCAATAACGTTCATAAAAAGTGATTCACAAACTTAATTCAACAATCTTATAATTATGATGGTCATTGTGTCAAAGAAATTAGCTCCCATGTATAGGCACAGATTCACAAACTTTTGTCTCCACTGGTGGAAAAGAGATTCAGGAAATTGAACCTGTGCTATAGTATAGCTTTACTAAAAGTCAGTATATAAATTCCTAAACGTACTTCTTAGACCAAGGGTAAATAATCCTGTATTTGTAACGGAGAGAGCATTAGATTCTTTTCTGAAAATCCCCCCCAATTCAATACGAAGATTGTATTTCGGATTCAGAATATATGCCACTTTTGCTTCACCATAGTATAAATCAGTACCCAATCCTTGACCAATCTTATTTCCATATTCAGAAACGCGAACATCATATGATTTAAAAATATCGCCGCCATAATTAAGCCCTTGGGGGTCTAACCCTGTTCTAGCATACATTGCTTCAGCGCTAAAATCGAATTTTTTCAAAGAATAATTTAATAAACCTACAAATTCCCTAAAGTTGGCACCAAGTTGATTAGCTAAAGGCTGGTTCATATTAGAATAGTTTGAAATTCTATTAAAATGTGCATAAGTATATGGTCTCGCTGTATTGAATTCAGCCAAGTAATTTAACCTCTTAACCTTCATTAAATCAGCCCCCCTAACTCCAATCTGAATAGCGTTCTTATTTGCCCAATATCCCGTTCCTGCAAAAAATTCCTTAGCTGTAAACTCATCGAACATAAACTGACCGTAAATAGTTGTATTATTGAAGATCTCGTATTTCAGATTAAATCCTAAGCGCATCTTGTCGGGAGAAACAGAATTTGCACTTTCAACAGAGCGTAAAAATATAAAAGGATGTGCGTAATTAAAATCAAATCCTCTTTTTCCTTCCACTTCCGCATCGGCCCATGTTACTGCCTGAAAGAAGCCTGCAGAGAATCTTTTTGTCACGTTCCAATCAACATAATGTGCAGCCATCCATTTACTTCTATCGCCTAACCTTCGATCTTCAGTAAATCTTTCAGCACCTGGATCAAGCATGTAAGCATATATTGTCTGATAATGTATACTCCCTAATGAAGCACGTATTCTAAAGAATGAATATGGAGCTGAATTATCACTTAATAACATTGAACGATAACCATCCCCAATAAAATTCTTATCGCGCCCTAATGTAAGGTTTAAGTGCTTATTTGGTGTGTAAGATATAAGAGCTGTTGCATAATTATAATCACTTTTACCGCTATTTATTTTATTACCCTGAGCTTGACCTGGTACAACCAAATTCTTTTCTACAAAAGTATTGTAGTAATTTGAAAATACAGCTTGATTTTCATAAGCGCTTGCATAAAATGAAAATTTTGATCCCACGTTTCCTCCAATCTGGAATCCCCGCGTATTTAGCCATGTTGTTTTTTTGTCTTTAAAGTCTCTGCCAATCTGCAAATCTGGTAGAAAATCTATGTAAACATTATAGTCATCATCATCGAAGTTTAATAAATGCTCTTCCATCAACTTCCTTCGCGCCCAACTTCTTTTAGTAAGAGAATCCACTCCGGCATTCATAAGAATAGTATAACCATTTACCAAAGTTGTATCATCACTGTAAAATCCACGGATCGAACTATGAACCTTAGAATTTACATTATATATAGATTGATTTAGCTTCTGATAAAATTGGTATGAATATGGAATATCCCGATTGGGAGTTTGCTGTTCTTGAGCCCCACTATATAACACATTGAAAACGCAAAATAATAACATTAAAATTTTCTTCATATTGAAACTAATCATTAAGATCTGGATAAGGTAAATTTTGGAATTTTTAACAATTAAAATACAATGTCATTGATTATTTAAACATTGACCATTATATGCTTGTTTTATTTCATTAACAACTCTCTTAAGATCATCTAACTTTAGATTAGATCCCGAAGGCAAACATAATCCATTTTTAAAGAGATTTTCAGACGTGCCATTTCCATAGAATGGATAAGAAGAGAAGATTGGTTGCTTATGCATTGGCTTCCAAAGAGGTCTAGACTCAATATTTACTTTTTCCAAAGCTAAACGAATGCTTTCTCTATCAACTCCATTGTCACGATTAATAAGAATACAAGATAACCAACGATTAGAATAAAATCCCTCAGGTTCTTTTAGAAATTCTATCCAACTCATTTCTTTCAAATTGTCAAGATAAAACTCATGATTTGCTCTTCGTTGTATAATCCTTTCATCTAACACTTCCATTTGACCTCTTCCAATTCCAGCACAGATATTACTCATTCTATAATTGTATCCAACTTGAGAATGTTGATAATGAGGAGCACTATCGCGAGCTTGAGTTGCTAAGAATCTGGCTTTCTGTATTTCGGACTGATCATCAGAAAGTAAAGCCCCCCCTCCACTAGTTGTAATAATTTTATTTCCATTAAAAGAAAGAATACCAAACTTACCAAATGAGCCCAGCGGCTTATTATAATATCTCGATCCAAGGCCTTCAGCAGCATCTTCTATAAGCGGGATACCGTACTTATTGGCAATATTTATTATCTCAGACATTTTAGCTGGCATACCATATAAATGAACTACAATAATGGCTTTAATCGTTTTTCTTTTTGCCAGACGATCCAAAATAGCTTCTTCTAGCAAAACAGGATCCATATTCCACGTATCATATTCACTATCAATAAATACAGGGGTAGCGCGGCAATATAAGATTGGATTAGCTGATGCTGAAAATGTAAAACTCTGACAAATTACTTCATCGCCTTGATCAACTCCTAATAAAATCAAAGCCAGATGTAATGCTGCGGTACCTGAGCTCAAAGCAGCAGCGTGGGGAACTCCAGTAAAGTTTTGCAAATCAGCCTCAAAACCATCAACATTTGGACCTAGCGGTGCAACCCAATTTTCAGCGAATGCTTCGCCTACATATTTTTGCTCAGTTCCTCCCATATGAGGAGAAGAAAGCCAGATTTTTGAATTATTCATTAGTTTTATATTTTATAGGTTTAGCAGGTATTCCGACAGCTACACAATTCGAAGGTAAAGATTTCGATACAACTGCACCCGCACCTATCGTCGAGTTTACACCAATTGTCAATTGATTAATAATTTTCGCACCTGTACCAATATAAACCAATCGCTCAACAAGTACCTCTCCTGAGATATTTACTCCAGGCATTAGGGAACAGTAATCCTGAATTACTGTATCATGTCCAATAGTACAACAAAGATTCAAAATCACGTGTCTTCCAATATGTATATTTACGGTAATTATATTTCCAGCGCAAATTATGCTTCCTTCGCCAATATGGACATCATCCTCTCCAATATAAACATTAGGATGAATTAAAATACCATAACTAATTTTCGGATTTTTAATAGAAGATTCTAATTTTGCTTTAGTCACTGGATCGCCTACTGCAAAAACTAAATAGGTATCTTGTTGTAAATTATTGATATATTCAACTCCTCCTAGAACAGGATAATTGTTAATTTTATCTCCTGCCTTCTTACCCTCGTCAACATAACCTAAAAATTCCCACTGTAATGAATTAGCATTAATTTGATCAATCAACATCTTAACTTCTCTTCCAAATCCCCCAGCGCCAAAAATAATTATCTTTTTCATATACCTTTTCTAATAGATCATTTTTGCAGGATTTCCGAAATAAGTTCCTGACTTTTTTATATTACGCAGAACTACAGAACCTGCGCCAATCCTTGAATTTGCAGCTATTTTAATTCCTGGTAAAATCGTAGCGTTAGAGCCAATAAATACATTGTCTCCTATTATAGCGCCACCTCCAATATCAACGTTAGCCATAATGCTACTAAAATCCCCTATCACTGCATCATGGCCAATATGAGAGCCTAAATTTAGGAAAACACTTTTCCCGATTCTAACATTACAAGATATTAATGAAAATGGACATAAAATATGACCGGGTCCCAATTCCGAATTCTTTCCAATTATAGCACTTTCGTGAATAAACGATATAATTTCAGCCCCATCAGCCAAAATTTTATTATGTATTACGGATTTTGCGATCGGGTCGGCAATTCCTAATAAGATATTATGATATTTCAATATAACATCTTCTTGAAATCTACCCAAGACTTTATAATTGTTTTGCAGATCATCTAATGCATTTAAGTTGTCGTCTATAAAACCCTGAAGTTTATATTCATCATTAAATTTCAAAGTTTGGCTAGTCCAACTTTCCAATTCTCGTCCTAAACCACCAGCACCTAAAATTACATATTCTTTTTTATTGTATTGAGTATCCTCCATCTATTATTATATTCTGGCCAGTAATCCATTTTGATCCATTTGAAAGTAGAAACAATATCAATGGTATAACATCATCAACTTTTCCAACACCTAAAGGGTGCATGTCGATTATTTGGTCAATATTTTCCTGCTCAAGTTTTAAAAATAATTTTTCTGTCATTGGAGTAAGTACTATTCCAGGAAGAATCGCATTAACTCGTATCTTACGTTTAGATAGTTCTAAAGCGGCAGACTTGACTATCCCGCTTACGGCTGCCTTTGTTGCAGAATACCCCACCTTTCCAGGTTGTCCTAATAAGCCCATAACAGAAGACAAAAAAACAATACTTGCAAAATCATTACTATGTTTTTTCTTGGAAACATTTCGTAAAATTTCAATCCCAGCAAATACATTTAAATTAAATATTGACTGTATTTTTGCAGGCGTATATAGTGTTAAAGGAATAGTTTCTTCAAGACCAGCACAATTTACAAAACCGTCAAACTTTCCATTTTGATTAACTAATTCACTAATAAGTTGATCAATTAAATTGACATCGTTAAGATCAAAATTTTTAAACAAAAAATATTGTGGATACTGGTTCTTCAAATGTAACACAGCATCGTCATTCCGGCCTATGGCCACAACCCTATTTCCATTTATTAAAAGATTCTCGCACAATGCCATTCCTATTCCCGAAGTCCCTCCGGTCACAAGAATTAATTTAGACTCCATTAACAATCCTAATTGAACTTTTCTAATCCAATCTTTTCAATGAGTGACTGAAAAGTAGTAATCTTCTTAATTTCCTCTCCAGTTAGCGTTACATTGAAATTATCTGAGACAAATCCTATTAGAATCATTACAGACATTGAATCCCACTCTTCAATTTCATTAATAATCGTTCCCTGTGTAAGTACGGTATCAAACTCAAGCTCTTCTCTTAAGCTACTTAAAAATTCTTCTTTCTTCATATAATTTATAACTTTTTATCAATTGTAACCATACCTCCACACCATGACAGCCCGACACCAAACCCAACTAACACTATTTTTTGTACTTGGGCCAAAGAAATGTTTTGCGAATAATTCTTAAGTGCTATAGGAATTGTACAAGAAACAGTGTTACCCCCATCCATAAGATCGACGTAAAATTTACTCTCGTCAACTTTAATTCTCTTTCTCATGAAGTTGAGCATAAATGCATTGGCCTGGTGAAATATAAATTGATCAACTTTAGCTACATTTATAGTATTAAGAGCCAAAATATCCTTTGTAAAGGCGGGTATAATCTGACTCGTAAAATTAAAAACCTCAGGCCCATTCATATATAGATGATTATCAGTATAGACGTTGTCTGTTCCATATTCAAGTTCGACTGGATCGGGATGAAACATATTTTTTGACCCTCCATTTTTGATAATTAATTTATCATAGCCAGAACCATCTGTTCCGAAAGAAAATTTATGTAAATATTCATCGTTGTCTGAAGTTATTAATGTACCTGTGGCTGCATCCCCAAAAATCGCCCTGTTCGATCGATCCATCGGATGCAAGTATTTAGAATATGTTTCAGCTGTCACCAGAAGAATATTTTTCGCTTGTTTACTATTAATCAGTGATTTAGCTAAACTAAGTCCATAAGTATAACCAGAACACCCTAAATTAAAGTCAAGTGCTCCAATATCATTCCTTAGTCCTAATCTATTTTGCAATATACAAGCGGTAGTAGGTAATAAGTATTCAGGGCTTTGTGTACAGTAAAGAATATAATCAACAATTTGTTTATCAACACGTAAGAATAGTTTATTACAAGCCTCTATTGCTAAATCTAAGCCAGTTTGATTTACGTCAACACTATACCGGAATTTAATTCCAACCTTATTTTCAAAATTTGCAAAATCGTAATGTGGAAATTCTACCTTCAGATCCTCATTAGATATCTTGTTTTTTCCAAAGACATATTCTATTGCAGTAATTTTCGCACCCATTTATTTAATTTTGTACTCCAGTTATGTCCATATTCAAGATTTGACCTTTTGAGTTATGATAATATTCAATACCATATTTAATATTAACGCCTTAATTTAATTTCTAACGCTTATCTTTCTTAATAAGTATGCTGTCAAATAAATCGCCATTATCTGATAATCCAATAAGATTAGGTATGGCAACATAATTTAAATCAGTTGCCGGTAAAGCGCTCCATAGTTGATGAAGTTTTGGATGTAATATCCTCCTTAAGCAAAACCTTTTTAATTGTTAACTTTATAATTTTCAAGTCTAATTGAAAACTTATGTTATCAACGTAGTAAACATCATATTCAAATTTTTCTGTCCAAGATATAGCATTCCTACCATTAATCTGAGCCCAACCGGTAATCCCAGGTCTAGTCAAATGCCTTCTCTTCTGAACATCGTTATACAGTGGTAAATACTCTGGCAAAAGAGGCCTAGGACCTATTAGACTCATGTCTCCTATTAATACGTTAATTAATTGGGGCATTTCATCTAATGACGATTGCCGAATAATCATACCGACTTTAGTTAGACGTTTTTCATCTGATAACAGATTGCCTTTATTATCTTTTCGGTTATTCATTGTACGGAACTTTATTATTCTAAAAATAATACCATTTTGACCTGGACGCTTTTGTAGGAAAAATGGATTTCCTCTATTAGCTATCAGCAACAGTAAAAAAACTACAATAAATACAGGACAGCAAATAATAAGTCCCACACAAGCTAAAATGATATCAAAAGCTCTTTTTCCTATGTTCTTATACATTTCCATCTATTACTTTTTCATAGAACTCAACCATTTTAGGAAAAAACAATTTTTGAGAGTATTCTTGTACAATTTTATTTCTGCAATACTCCCTGTCATAAGTGGTATAATTTTCCATCATATATAACATCGCTTTATTTAGTCCCACAAAATCTTTCTTATCAACAATAATTCCATTATTATTGTCAATAACGTCTTCAACCCCATTTACCTTTGTTGCAATGCAAGGTAGTCCCATAGCACCAGCTTGTAATATGACATTGGGGAAGCCTTCCCTATAACTGGGTAAGACCAAAGCATGACTTATCGCAAGGTACTGTCTAACATCAGACTGATATCCTACGGAAATAATATTATTATTGGTTTTGAATTCCTTGATAACATCAGCATCTAAGAACCGAAATGATTCCTCTTGTTCACCTATGATTAATAATTTACAATCTTGATTCTTAATTTTAGTAAAAGCAGTTATCAGCTCATTAACGCCTTTGTCAGGAACAATCCTTCCGATAAAGATAAATACAAAGGTACTGTTCTGGATTTGCAACTTTCGTCTAATATCTGAATTCGAATTTATATCTAATGACAAACCATCCCAATAATCTTCATCAATACCGTTAATGTTTCCATTTCCAATTATTATTGTTCTTTTTTTACAGATTTTATTTTGCCTTAATATCCTTTGAACACCGTTACTTTCTGCAACCACTATATTCGCACAATTACATGTAAGTATTTCCATCCATATTAAAATTTTACGTTTAATCCCCGTGGCAGTTTCAAATCTCAGGCCGGTAACAGTATATATCCTGTGGGGAACATTGCAAAGCCATGCAGCTATCATTGATATTAGACTTGCTTTCGGCGTATTACTATGAACTATTTCAGGTTTCAATTTCCTGAAGAAATTAATCATCTTAAATAATGATCTGCAATCCTTTAAAATCGAGATCTCTCGCTCCATTTCAATTACACGAGTATCAACTCCCTCTCTCTCTCTTACAAGTTCTAATTTTTCACCACCAGATGATACGGCAATAACTTGGTAAAAGTTATTTAAGTATTTTAATTGTCCCTTCAATAAAACCTCCAGGCTTATAGGAACCGTGGTTATCCTAATCAAATTTATTTTGCGCATAACGAATCTCTAATAAGATTATACTAATTTAGTTCAATCTTTGTACCATTCATTTTATTATTTTTCTCGATAAATAGTTTGGTTTTCACTCGATTTTTTTTGAATTGAATAATGGAGACTCCGCTGAAAGTATCGTTTGTTGGAAGTGAATTTGAGTAATTAAAAAACTTGATTGGATGACTTAATAGATTAGACTTAATCACACGGTATTCATTATCTGTTATTAGGAGTTCATCAGATTTTATATTAACAATCGCATTAGAAAAGTAATCGTAGTTTCCATAGATTATTAATGTATTACCGGAAATAATACTACCTCCCCGCGCTCCCTTCTCAGCTACAAAATTTAAAAGAGACCGATCACTTACTGTCGTTATATCCCTTGTACGTTTTAAATTGTTAGATTTAGGAAGTCCCTGATTTGAAATTAAATTGTTTAATATTCTCACGGGACTATTATGTCCATTTATAAATTGATTAGAGAGAACAATTCCCATATCAGAACCAAATATTTTATTTTTTTCTACAGTATGATCACCATAATCTGCTTCAATATGTATTCCCCTATCATATCCAAAAATTTGATTATTAGATATAATACATTTTTCAGCCATAAATTCGATTACAATTCCACATCTGCCTAATTGTTTAGTTTGAAAAAAATTGTTGTTAATTATATTATTTTTAATAAGACCAGATGAAACATTAGATATATAAATACCATCCCCATAGTCATCTGCTTTAGGATTATATCCCCAACAATTATTTATTTTACAATTTGTAACAACAACGTTTTGGAAGCGAGATTCCAAAGGTATGTTAAGTTGCTGTGTAGTACTTATATAGATTCCTTGTCCATATATATTAGAAATATTTACCTGATCTAATACAGCTTTTCTTTTATCAGTTATTGATAATCCATAATACCAAATGGGTTTACGAACAAATGGATTTGACGCGGAATATGGGAACTTATCAAAGTAACCTTTGATATTCATCTTTGTCAATGTGATGTTGCCAAGTGATTTTGGTTCTAGATATCCTCTGACTGCCAGCACCGAAACAGGGGCAGAGCAAGCTATTGTTGGGAATTTCTTTCCTTGAACGACGCCAGTTATCTCAAGATCATTATCAATATATTGCGCTATCAATCCTTTAGAAACCCTATACGTTCCTGGTCCGAAAATAATTTTGGATGAATGAATCTTCAATGCTTCATTAATGCAATTTTGGATAGCCCTGTAATCATCGGTTACACCATCACCCTTTGCACCATATTTAATAACTTCAAAGATTTTAGGTTTAGCAGTTTGAGCAGTTGAATAATTGAATGCACAACAAATTAACAGACACACAATGACATTTATATTAAATGCTCCCATAAAGATTAATAAACTTCTTCAACATATCTCTAATATCAAACTCTTGCGCCTTATTTATGCATTTAGCTGAAACTTCACTATAATATTCCTTATCTCTCAATAGCTTAATAGCTATATCGGCTAACTCTCTATCATTCCCTTTCTTAAATAGAATACCAGCATTTTCAACAATATTTTTTAAACCTGGTACATCAGAAGAAATAACAGGCTTACCTGCAGCCATACCTTCTAGTGCTGCAATTCCAAAACCTTCCCATATAGAGGACTGTACTACTATATCACACGATTTTAAGAGTTCTGGAATATCAGATCTTGCCCCTAAGAACCGAACTCTTTCCTCCAATTCTAAATCGGAGACCAATTGTTCACAGGCTAATTTAAACTCTCCATCACCTACTAAAATTAATTTCACATTGAAAGGCAAATGACACATTGCTCTTATCACAGTTTTTTGATCCTTTTGGACACTAAAGCGAGATACTTGCATGAGAATCTTGGCATTAAGATCGTCAAAGACTAAGTGTTCTTTAGTGGAAACCGCCAATTTGAATTTTATCAGATCAATGCCATTATAGATAACATCGATTCTATTTCTTAGCTTGAGTTTTGTGATAAGCATGTCCTTTACCTGCGGACTTATTGCTGTTATAAGAGAGTAACTTCGATAAATTAACCTATCTATGTGCCGAAATATACAAGATTCTACCCTGGTATTACTTGTACTGTGTTCAGTAAATATTAGTTTTACTTTGCTATTTAATAAGAATTTAGCAATACTGACAAAGTATAGAGATGGAAACAAGTGCACATGAATGATATCATAGTTTTTTATGTGCTTGCACAATTTAAAAATATGCCAGATGTTATAAACAGACCCACTGCTTAGGGAAATAATATTTCCCTTAAATGATGATTTCAGTTTATCTAGAAAAAATGTTTGTTTTCCATTAAGCAGTAATAGGTCAACTTTGAGCTCTACATCACTGAGTTTATACATCGGTAATGTGTCAACGAGCAATTTTTCAGCCCCCCCTATTCCCATACTATTTATAACATGAAGTATTCTCAAGCTCATTATTAATTTTATAAAAATCTCGCTCCAAAAAATCGAAACAATATTATTTTAGTATTATAAACTTATTAAAGTTACAAGTTAATTGCGCTTATCTTTGAATAAAAATAACATTTCAGCAAGCATTTTAGCAAGAACTAAATTGTACCATTGTAAACTCGGTTTATCGATAAAAGCCTCAGTGTATCTTTTAAATCTATAGTAATTAATACAGGCTTTTAATTTCATTTTAAATCCTACTTTAAGATTAGCCATCTCCATATAACACAGGCAGGTATTAATAGGGCTCTCCTTTCTTATTTCAAATATTCTGGAAGTCAATCCATCTGGTAAGTATTCGCAATAATATAAATCCCGGTTTATATACCTCAGCTTATAATCAATTATTCTGTTAAAAAATAATGCTTCTGGACAGAACTTTTCATTATATGTCTCAGGAAATGGATACATTTTAAAAACAGATGTTCTGATAACTTCTGCTTTATCTCCTTCTTCATTGAGGTTATAGCGAAATTCATATGGTGAGCAATCAAGCCGATCGTAATTAGGATTACCTATTGATTTCCCCCCTATATAGCATCTATTAGGGACAATTCCAGCAAATGCCTTATTATCGCTTATCATTTGCCATTCAATATCAATAGTGCTCAATGCATTCTCGGAAATAAAGTCGTCACTATCAACAATAAAAAAAAGCTCACCTTTCGCAACAGATACTCCCTTATTAATTGCGATGTGTTTGCCCAAATTAGACTGAATGTAATAAGATATATTAAACGATGGATTTGTATCAATAAATTCTTGAACAACTTGATTTGTGTTGTCGGTGCTTCCATCATCAACAATAATCCACTCAAAATCATTAAACAATTGATTTTGTAGAGATTGAAACAATCTTGGTAGAAAACCAGCGCGATTAAATGTTGGAGTAAATACAGTGAATTTCATTTAATTAACTGGTTTTCTAACAAAAGTTTTAAGTATTAATAACAGCGTACTGTCATAAATGCTAAATCCGTATTTTATAACCAAATATACACGCTTTAACAGTCGAACCTTTGAATACAGAAAATAAGCATCAAAAAGTTCGATCTGGGATTTTGTCAAAGTATTTCTGTAAGCCTTATAAAAAGATAAAGAAGCAGATAAATGCGATCTATCAACAACAGGTATATCACTAACAAATATTGATTTTATTTTTTTTCTAAAGCTATATTCAATATTTCCCGTTGCCTTACCTGAATGAAATTGCCGGTATAGCATTAACGATCTGTCTACGTATTTGAGTTCTCCAAAACAAACTATTCCAAGGGTGATAAAATGATCATGCATTGCCACGAAGTTAGGCATAATATTAAGCCTATTTCTTAAATTCTTATTAAACATTAATGAGCATCCCTGAATTCCAGCATTGAGAAAAAGTTGTTCCTTTAAATTTTTAGGATAAATGTCAGTAATCTTTGTATTTACAATACCTTTTTCTTCCGAATATGGGTAACCATTGCAAAATACTGCCATTGGTTTATCAAAATCGAATTCTCGTGCAAGATATGCTAACTTACTTTCTAACCATATGTCATCCTGATCACAAAAAATCACAAGATCTCCTTTAGAAAAATTTAATAAATGCATAAAGTTTTTAGCTGCCCCCCCACAAATAATATGATCATCAACTATAGTTATTCTTGGATCTTTTTCTTGATAGTACTTAATAATTTTAAGAGTATCATCCGTTGAACCATCGTCATGGATAATTAGTGTCCAATTTTTGTATGTCTGCCCCATTATTGATAGTAACTGACTATCCAAATAATCAGCACCATTGTACGTAGCTAACAGTATATCTATATATTTCATATCATTCTAGAAATAAGGTCTAATAAGTGTTGGTGCAATTAATTTAAATCCATAATACAAAAAAAAACAATTGCATAAGAAATGAAACAAGACAAAGACATACTTATCCTTAGATTTCTCCAGTACATAAATCATTGCAGGCAATAATAATAGTCCAAATTGAAAAAGCATGTAAGAAAATCTTTGAAATATTGAAGTTTGAAAAAACAAAAAATTCATAGCTACCCCTAACATTAAAAGTCTAAAATAGATAGCTGTATTCTGATCATTAAATTTTGATTTATAAAAAAAATATATAGACAGAATAACAACTCCAACTGCTGACACTATAAATCCTGCACCACCAGTTTCTCCTAGATAAATTTCCATATGTGAGGATCCTCCTGTTAACGCAAGCAACAGCGGAAACGGATTATAAAAAAGTCCAACAAGACTTATAAATGGAAGCAATAAATAAATATACTTGTTACGTATTAAGAAGCAAAGAGGAATAGCAACTAACATTATAGCTGCAGAATTGTGAAACGTCAACGCAAATAGTAAAAAGAGCAGGCACCAAATATATCTCTTTTCCAGTAGATGATATACTGATAAAAATACCAAAGCACAACTTAACCCATACCTTATTTGCGTAAAATCTCGATACAAATAGAAAAAACTGAGGTAAAATAATAATGTGCTGAATGGAAAAGGAGTCTTCTTATAAAAGATAGTGTAGTTGATTAGTCCTGTTAAAAATGCGACAATAAAAAAGACACTGTTAACTGTTCCACCAAAATAGCCAATGATCTTATTTAGCAACATATACCCACGTTCGATATTTTCCCAATAATTTCCTAATAATATTTCTGAAAATGAATATGTATTAGCCATCTTAAATATCTCATCGTATGTCCATCCATCATTGTCTACTCCGATGGATTTTAAGGCGGGAAAGGCTATTAATATTGCACAGAAAATCACATAAAATGTAAGCTTTAAATAACGATTAGTTGTGTAATCTAATGCACATAAAAAGAACGCAATAATAAAAATAAAATAATATATGAACATATATTTACATCTACATTGTGCTATCCAAATAAACCTTTATATCAAAGCTATCATGTTTAGATTTTATATCAGCTATTATTGACATATTCTTAAGGCTTTTACGAGGTTCTAAAGTTAAAGAACTGAAATTTTTAACTTCAAGATATTCATAACCAAGATCACAGAAGTCACCGACTTTTGCACTTTTAACAATAGGAATTAAGCCATAATGCATATATTCTACCATTTTGGTAGGGCACGCTACTCTATTAACAGCTATATCATCCCTTAAAACAATTCCATAAGAAGCTTTAGCATAGTATGTACTTAACTCACTAGGAGCAACACTATCTACATGAACATTATTATGACTACCTAAATTATTTTGCTTAAGCAGAGCTTTCATTTGATCAGGAACTCCAGTTAATATTTGATATCTTATTCTAGTCGAAATATTTTTTGAAATTAATTCAATCATAAGATCAACATTTTGCCACTTTTGCATATTCCCGCTATATACTACTGTAATCTCGTTTCCAGATTGATTAGGACTCTCCACCAATTCGCTGGTAATATTTAATGGTAGAATAGGGTAAACAACCATTTTCGCTCTCAACTTGGGATATTTTTTCTCAAAATGCGAAGTCATCGCATTAGTTACAGCAATTGCGAGCGATAGTCTCCTAAAAATAAATGCTTCTGACAAATTGTACATTGCTGACTTAAATCTATACCCGCCTAATTTGTGTTCTTCTGGGACAACACCGTGTATGTCTAATACCATCTTCTTTTTACCACTTATAAAAATTAACGCAGGAAGAATAGGCAAAACGTTTTGTACAGAATGAAAATAGATGAATCGACTCACAATTAACATTCTTAAAATGAAGAAAAAGTGTACAAAGAAATTACATTTATACTGTAGAACATTTTTTTTACATTGAAACTGCTCCATTTTCCAGAAGAATCTATAAGAAACAAATAAATAGACTCTTGCATCGTCAATAAATTGATTGTCTATAGCTTCCATCCGTTGTGACATTCCCTCTTTAATATTATTCATATTGGGATATTCAGCGACGAAAACTATTTTTTTATACTTATTAAGCATCTTGAAGTGTCTTTAAAATTCTAAGGACTGATTTCCCATCGCCATATGGATTATGCGCAAGGCTCATTTTTGAATAAATATCTTTATCATTTAGCAATAAAGTCGACTCATAAACAATTGACGCACTATTTGTACCAACAAGTTTAACAGTTCCTGCATCTACAGCTTCAGGTCTTTCTGTGTTACTCCTCATTACCAATACTGGTATACCTAAACTTGGTGCTTCTTCTTGCACGCCTCCACTATCAGTTATTATAAAAAAAGATTTAGCCATCAGCCACGAAAAAGCAGGATAACCTAGGGGATTGACAAGATGTATGTTATGAATATTCCCTAAGATTTCGTTGACCGGTTTTTGAACATTTGGATTCAGATGTACTGGGTAAACAATAATCACATCATTATTGAGAGCTATTTCTTTCAGTGCATTACAAATCGAAATAAAACCATCTCCAAAGTTTTCTCGTCTGTGTCCGGTAACTAATATAATTTTTTTAGTAAAATTCAGGAGGGCTTTCAGATTTACAATCTCTTCGTCTTCATATGATTGCAATTTTTCCTGTGCCATAAGCAATGCATCAATGACGGTATTACCAGTAATAAAAATTTTTTTAGGATTGACATTTTCTGCTAATAAGTTATCACTTGATGTCTTAGTGGGAGCGAAATGAAGATCTGCAATTCTTCCAGTTATTTGTCTATTTATTTCTTCCGGAAATGGAGAATTCTTATCAAAAGTTCTTAATCCAGCTTCTATATGACAAACTTTTACATGGCTATAGAATGCTGAGAGAGCAGTAGCAGTTGAAGTAGTAGTATCTCCGTGAACAAATACATAGTCGGGTTGACATTCTTCAATTATATTTTTCATGCCCACTAGTATGTCTGCGGTAAGTTGAAATAAATTTTGATTAGGCTTCATTAAGTTAAGATCATAATCTGGACAAATGTCGAAGAAAATAAGAACTTGATCTAACATTTCGCGATGTTGAGCTGTAACACAAATTTTCACATCAAAACGATCCGGATATTTTTGAAATTCCTTAACTAAAGGAGCCATTTTGATAGCTTCGGGTCTTGTTCCAAATACAATTAATATTTTTTCCATATGTATTTTATATAACTTTTTAATCTTACAAGCCAAAGTGAAATTTTAAATTTATTGAAATGGGTTTCGGTTAAATCAACCATTGACATTTTAGTACTACTTATGGCATCTAACAATTTTAAGGCTACCCCCTCGATATCGTGATTTGCCCTTGCATAATCATAGCATAACTGTCCGTGATATTGAAAACTTTTCGTATTCATATCCAATATAAGCTGATTAAATGTATGAGAATACTTGACATTTGGACTATATAAATTTCCAAGTGAAAAATTAGTGCTCTCATATAACCACCTGAATGAATTTGTAGTAGGAATAAGATCGTAAGAAAAATCTACTAAAATGGTTGGGATTTTTAGGCTAGCACCTTCCAATGTGGATGTTCCCATAGCAAATAATAAATCAATATTATTGCTGAGATAGTTCGTCAAATGATCGCCAATCAAACTACCAAGAAAAACTACCTGTATTCTTGGATAATTTTCTACGTTAAATGACATATCGCCCTCGCCAATAACATGAATAGTCAGATCGATATTCTCTTTTATAACAAGTGACTTTGCGTGAGATAGTATGTTAGTAAGTGAATGGATCTTTTCTTCTGATAAACGCCCAAGCCAACCTATATTAATATGTGTTACATCTACCTCTTTATTATTCGTTTTCGAATCACTTAACTGGCATGGGATAGGTATAAATTTTGGCTCAGAAATATTATAATTAAACTGGTGTTTTTGAATATAAAAGTTTGGCCCATCCATAAAATAGATTGCGTCCAAAGATGACATCTTGTCTAAAGACTTTCTATAAGAGTCAGTATCAGCTGTTGAATTAGGAAATCCGAAATAGTAGTTCAGACTATTTCGTAGACCTAAGGGCTGTATTGACCAAAACAACAGAAGGGTTTTTCGGTCGGCTTTGAAATATCTTAAAACATCTATGATGCTTGATAAAGGAGTTATAATTATTGTATTAGGGGGCAATTGAACTTTAGAAAATCTGCCAAATTCTAAAAATTTGATAGATCTAGATTCGGAATCTGACATTTTACGTGCGAAACCATCTAGGAAATCAATATAATAGACATCTAAAAGATACTTCTGGGAAAGTATTTTGGCGAGCCTTAGAAATAGAAATTCGGCTCCTCCAACTATCCTGCTAGGATAAAAGAATGTAATAGAACTATATACGTTCATGTTCTTTAGTATTATTAAGCTTCCTTGATAAAATCTTTCTAAAAAGCCAAATCATTGTTAAAAAATAGACGATGTAAGCGATAGCAAAAGCTATTGTAACTCCCTGCAATCCAAACATTATTATAAAAACGTAACCAAGGAGTATATACAAAAAACTGAAAATGATTTCTGTTATAATATATGCTTTGGTCATTGCCTTTGCGAGCATTAAATAAGACAGAATCCAAGCTGACATCTTAAAAAAATCACCAATTAGCTGCCATAAAAATAAATTTTCCATAGCTAAGAAGTTGTTTGTATATAAGACTTTAATAATAAAAAATCTTAGAAAATATATAATTGTGCAGCCAATGAAAACAGTAGGAATAATTAGCCTATAACCTTTTAAAACTTCTTTTCTTAACTCAAGATCAGTTTTGAGAGAAGACAGCTTAGGCAAATAGTACGTTGCAAGGGAAGTTGTTAATAGCATTAAGTATCCATCAGAAATTCTCATCATTCCTTGCCAGAAGCCCGCAGAATCAATTCCCACTTTCTCAATTAATAAATTTCTGAGAAATATTTGTGTTACAGGAACAGTCAGGGCAGTTATGATAGACATTAAACTGTAGTGGCTTAATTTTGTTGCCATAACTACATTAAACCCCGATTTAAAATAGCTCCAAGAGAACCACTCGCTTCTTATCACCAAAATTAAAGTAATAAAAAATACGATGGACTGTGATAAAACAATCGCATAGAGAGCACCTTGTATTTTATAAAAAAATACAAGAGTTACAGTAAATAGCAAACCAGCTATACTCCCGATAGTGTTAACTAATGTAAATAACTTTATTTGTGATTTACCATTTAGTATTGCAATCAACAGCGAATTCAAAGAATAAAGAATTATCGTTAATCCCAGAACACGAAGTGGGTTCGAATAATCATTTGACTTAAAAATCCAAGTCGACAAATAGTTCGCGGTAGAAAGCAACAATACAGCGACAAAGATCGAGCAAATAACAGAGATTCTTAAAGCCGTACTAAAAAGAGTGCTAGTTTGCTGATTATCATCATTGTATTCCGCGGTATATTTAACAATTCCGTTTGTTATAGCTCCATTGGCAAAAGCTAATACTATACTTATAAAATTGCTAAAAGCCCCTATAATTGCTACGCCAGCAGGTCCAGTAAATATTGCCACAGCCTTACCAGTAACAAAACCAGAGCTTATTCTTATAAATGTAATTAATGCAGAGAATAATGTCGTTTTAAGTAGTTTCAAAATATTGACTAATAACTATTTAGTAGTTGTACAACAGTTTTTACTTCTTCCCAGGTAAGCACGGTACTCAATGGTAAACTCAAAACCTCAAAATGTACTTTCTCTGAGATCGGAAAATTCAAACGATTCAATTCTTTATAAGCTTCCTGTTTGTGAGGAGGCACTGGATAATGTATTACAGTTTGTACGTTATTTTTTGATAAATAATTTTGCAAATGTTCACGGTCTTTAGTTCTTATTACAAACAGATGCCATACATGTGCTTCAGGATATAATACTGTTGGCAGTAAAATTTTTGGATTTCTAATTTCATCTAAATAATAATTCGCAATATCCCTTTTGATCTGAGTATCTGCGTCCAAATTTTTAAGCTTTACTAATAATAGAGCCGCTTGTAACTCGTCTAAGCGACTGTTTACCCCTTTAAATTTATTCTCATACTTGATGTGAGAACCATAATTCAACAATGCTTTAATAGTAGTAGCTAGTTCATCATTGTTTGTAGTAATCGCCCCACCGTCCCCTAAAGCTCCAAGATTTTTACCTGGATAGAAGCTAAATCCGGCAGCATCACCAAAATTACCTGCACGTGTGCCATTTGGATCGGTGGCTCCATGAGCTTGGGCGCAATCTTCTATAACTTTTAATTTATACTTAGAAGCGATAACATTAATACTTTTTATATCGCAAAGCTGTCCATAGAGATGAACAGGTAAAATTGCGACCGTCCTGCCTGTAATAAAGCTTTCAATCAATGTAGGATCGATATTATATGTTACTATATCTGGCTCGACTAAAATAGGTATTAAACCATTAGCAGATATAGCAAGTATGCTAGCTATATAAGTATTAGCAGGCACAATTATTTCGTCACCATCATTAAAAATGCCTAGCTCTTTATAAGCCCTTATAATTAAAATAAGTGCATCAAGCCCATTTGCTACACCAATTGCATGTTTTGTACCACAGTATCCAGCAAAAGCTTGTTCAAATTGTTGCAATTCTGTCCCCATTATGTACCATCCCGAATCTAACACTCGTTCAAATGCGTCTTTGAGCTCTGCCCTATAAACTTTATTAGTAGCTTGTAAATCCAAAAATTTAATCATTTTTCACTGGTTTAAAGTTGTCCAAAATATACTGGTCACCTGTTTTTCTATCTATTAAATTCAAATCTAATAATATTCCAAGGTCTGTTATATAACCCCTTTTCACGGCTGGATTTCCATACCATACAGAGTACGGACCTACCCCTTTTGTTACAACGCTGCCCGCGCCAATAAAGGCATATTCGCCTATTTCAATTCCTGCTATTATCGTCGCATTTGCACCAATTGATGCTCCCTTCCTAATTTTAGTTTTACTGAACTCGGTAGGCTTAATTTTGGATCGCGGGATAAGATCATTAGTAAATGTAACATTTGGACCAATAAATACATTATTCTCAATACTTACACCATCCCAAATTTGAACACCGGATTTTATAGTAACATTATCTCCAATAGTCACATCATTTTCTACGAAACAGTTACAATTTATATTACAATTATTTCCAATGACAGCTCCAGGAAGAATTACCGTGAATTGCCAAATAAATGTGTCCCGTCCGATTTTGTTCGTTTGTACGTCAGACAATTGATGTATCATATTATTCGATCTGTGCTAAATAATCATTATAACTTCTGATATAGTCAGATTCCTGATAAGTATGGGATGCAAATACCAAACATATTGATCCTGAAGAAAAATTGATTTCGGAAGCCCATATGCCTGGAGGAATGTGTAAACCTACGTAAGGACGATTCAACTGTACAATCCGTTTGGTGTTCCCATCATCTAATAGCACTTCAAAACTTCCACTTGCAGAAATCAAAAATTGGTGACATTCTTTATGTGCATGAGCACCTCTGGATTCACCACCTGGAATATCGTATAAATAAAATACTCTTTTAATTTTAAAAGGAATTTCAACCTCATTATGTATAGGGGTGATATTACCCGCTCGGTCTTTTATTTTTGGCAATTCAAAAACAGAACAATCATAAACTGTTATCTTACTCATTTTTACTTATTATAAATTTCTCAAAATCTCGCTCATAGTCCCCTTCATCAAACTCTGTAGAAGCTACGATAAAAGCCAAAGAGTTTGTCGAAAAATTCTCAATACTTCTCCAAATACCATTTGGAATATACAGTCCATAATAAGAGCGATTCAAAGAATGTCTTACGGTTTTTATACCATCATGGAGAATGACATCAAAGCTACCTGATAGTGCAATAATAAACTCTTGATTTCGGCTATAACTATGACCGCCTCTCGTTTCTCCCCCCGGTACGTCATATATCCAATATGTTCTTTCGATGCTAAAAGGTATATGATTGCCACCCTCTAAAAATGAGAGATTGCCCCTTTCATCTAACATTTTTGGAAGTTCTATTATTGAAGGTTCTATTTTTTTCATTTTATGTATTTAAAATTTGATCAAACATTCTTCTAAAGAAAAGTACAATTATAATTAATACCCCACCTAAAACCCCACCTATAACCATTCCTTTCAGCTCACTGAATTTTGATTTTGGTAATGGATATATTGGTTTATCAATCACCTGAATAAGAGGTGTCTCCCGAAGTAATGACATTTTTGACAGTTCCAAATTTTTTACAAGTTCCGTCAAAATAGTCTTGTTACTTTCTGCAGTGAATTGAGATCTCTGGAGCGGAACGATTCTCTGGACCATTTTTGTGGGGTTGAGATTAGGAGTTGCGTCTGATATAGCGGCTGAACTATATATTGCACCATTCATTACTGATCTTACTGAATCAGTCTTAAATTGAAGAATTCTTATGTTAGAAATTATTTTTTTCGTTTTTGTTTGTACATAAAAATCGTTTACATTTTTAACTATTTGGTCGTTAAAATTCTTTGCGAAAAATTCATCATTTGATTTTAGGTCTACTGCTATTATTCCGATTTTCTTATCAGGTTTTGCCACATTTAGATAATTCATACGAATATCTGCAACAACTGATCCTATAATACTATCTTGCAGTCTATTTCTTTGTTTACTTTTATCTAAGTATGGATAAAATTTAATATTTGCTAAATCGGGATTATATGACCATACCTTTCTTAAGTGTTTAGAAGAGATATAATGATCAATAAGCAATTCTTTTTTGCCTTTGAAAAGTATTTGACATAGAAGTGTTTGTTCAATAATAGTTCTAGATTTATATAATTCGATAATGTTATCCCCCTGAAAAACATCTCCACCACCACTTCCCAGATCTAATCCCACCATCGATGCTATTCCGGCATATTGTCCAAAACCATTATCAGTGCCTCCATTTTCTAAAACGAATGTAGTGCTAGCGATGTATACAGTCTTTTTAGATGAAGCGTAAATAAAGCCAAGCAGTATCCCGATGATTACAAAAACAACAATTAATATCCATTTTGTAAAAAAGAAATAAATCCATTCTTTTACATTCAAAAATATCTCCTTCAAAGATACGTCATTTTTATCATTATGTTCACTAGAGTGTTCTATTTCCGTTATCATAAATAAGTTATCGTAATAAACTAATTAATACTGCTGCTACTGTGGCTAAGGCAGAAGTTATTCCGATGACACCTGATACACCTAATTTATCTCTTAAAGGTCGTTTTGGCACAAAGATTTCAGCTCCAGGTTTCACTACAGGATAGTTATTGAAAAATAAAAATCTACCACCTGCATCAACTGATCCATTAGCATATTGTATGTAAGCACCTTTTTTGTTTGCATTATAGGTAAAACCACCAGCTCCATTAATATATTGTTTCATCGTTTTACTCCTACTGTATATGATGTTTATCGGCTTCAAAACTTCCCCAGTAACCTTAACAGTTTGCAATTGTTTTGGAACTCTAACCACATCCCCGTCTTCCAAAAACAGATCAGACTTCGAGCCAGGTTTTTTCAATATTTTAACGAGGTCAATACCTACCAAGTCACTTTCTAAACTTTTTACTTCTTGGACAAGTTGTGCAGTATCATTAACACCAATTCCCAATTGAATTCTTTTTAAATTGGCAAGTTTCTGTTTATCCTCCTCAGATTGATCTATAGCATTTTTATTCTTATCAGTTGTGGCTTTATTAGCTTCAACTTTGGTACCAGGTCTTTTTAAAGAAGCTCCTTCAGCAAAAGAAAGTGATGTCAAACCACCAGCACGCTTTATAATATCTGAAATACGTTCATCTTTCCTGGTAACGGTATAGATACCTGGATAAAGCACTTCTCCCTCTACTTTGACCTGCTGCTGAACTTGATATCCCTCAGCACTTCGTATTGAAACAATATCAAATGGCTGCAATACAAAAGCTGAATCTTGCAAAGTTAAATCTCTCGAAATATTAACATTTAAAATATCAGCAGTTTTAGCAGTTCTGGAATTAGCATCACTATCCTTTATCCTTCTAGCAATTTCAATTCGGTTTGGTGTAGCCCCTTCTTTAAAACCACCGGCCATTTGAATCAATGATTGCAATGTCATTCCTTCAGCATATTCAAAAGTGCCTGGCAACCTTACCCAACCTTTGATATCCACCTTATATTCATCACGCAAATCAAAAATGGATGATATAGTAACTTTGTCTTCCCTTCTTAAGGGAATATCCTGTTCAGTGCCATTCATGATCTTGGAAACGTCAAAAGAGGTTAAAGAGAGACTATTATCCGAATTCAATCTGGAAATATAACCTCTATTTAAAAAAGCATCCTCTTTCAGTCCTTCAGCTTTCTCAATTAAAGTTTTCAATGTCATCCCTGTTTCCAACTCAAATTGTCCGGGTCTAAATACAGCTCCGTTGATCTCCACTCTATTTGCAAAGCGATCAAGGATAGCTTCTACAACATATTTATCTCCATTTAATGGGCTATATTTACTAAAGTCATCAGCATTGACATCGGTAATCCTTCTCTCTTTATTCGTATTCTGTAACACTTTAATTTTTGCAGTGTAAGCTTTATTAGAATATCCTCCTGCAAAGTTAATCACATCTTCTAAAGATTCAGTATTGAGGACCTCGAATAATGCAGGCCTCTTCACTTCACCAGACATCTCTACTCTGGTCTGATAAACAGGAATATTAATCACATCCTGATCTTGTAAACGAACATTACCTGTTTGAATGCCTTTCAGAAGGAAATTGTATACGTCAATAGTGGTTACTATTTTATTGTTTCTGATAACCTGGATTTTCCTAAATGATCCATTATCATTTGGTCCGCCTGAAGCACTCAAAGCATTGAATACTGTAGATAATGATGATAAGGTATAAGATCCTGGTTTTACTACTTCCCCCAGCAAAGTAATTTTAATACTCCTGATATTTCCAAGGTTAACTGCAACGTTGGTACGTCCACTCTTCAAACTTGGATAAGTTCCTCCCATTGCTGAGCGAATTTTTGAAGTCGCCTGTTCAATAGACAAGCCACCAACTGAAATGATTCCAACATATTGCAAACGAATCGTTCCATCAGGACTTACCTGAAGTTTATAATTAGCCTCATTATCACCAGTCAAATCAATGAGCAACTGGTCATCCGGACCAATAATATAACCTTTTGGCGTAGCCATTCTCAAATTCGGCTCAAAAGTAATATTGTCATTCTTAAACAATTCTGAACCAAATATTTTAGGGATCAGGTTTCCAAAAGCATCTTTTAACTGCGCATTGCTTCTGTCAGCGAGATTTGGACTGCTTAATGACTTCCCATCATAAGTTCTGCCACTCCCTTCTTGGTTATCTCCCGCTTGTTCAATTGTTTTTGGTTCCTCAGTTCCCCCTTGTTTTCTTAACTGGGCAACCCGAGCTCTTAACTTAGTTATTTCTCCCTGCTGCATGCCCTGTGCGGCTGCCATTTGCTCCAACTGAGCATCATTATATCCAACCGATTCCGCCCGCTGCATTAACTGACGAACCTGCGTATCAGACAGTTCATCTACCTTCACATCCGAATAACTAGTTTGAGCAAGTAAAACATCTGAAGAAGCAACTATAATCAAAAATAATAAAGCGGTAATGACCTTTTTGAAATTCATATTGGGATATTGTATTAAATAGTATTATTCGAAAGAATTAAGTGTTCTGAAACCACCACTTTTAAGGTGTTCCTGTTTTTTCATTAATTGAAGGTCGGATTGAATCATATCTTTCACTAGCAGAGGCAAATCGTACTTCGGTTCCCATCCCAATTGAGTCTTTGATTTAGTCGGATCACCCAATAATAAATCGACTTCTGTAGGCCTGAAGTATTTTGGATCAACCATAACAACTGTTGTGCCAAGTTTAAGGTTCAAATCATTTAATCCGAGTTCATCAATCTTCTCCTGATCAACGTCGATAATCACTCCTTTTTCATGCTCATCTTTGCCGGAGAATTCAATCTCTATACCTAATTCAAAAAAACTCATTCTTACAAAATCGCGGACAGTAGTAGTAACACCTGTCGCGATCACGAAGTCTTCTGCTTTTTCTTGCTGTAAAATCAGCCACATGGCTTCTACATAATCTTTTGCATGTCCCCAATCCCGTTGCGCAGACAGATTACCCAGGTATAAACATTTCTGCAAACCCAAAGCAATCTTACATGCTGCTCTGGTGATTTTACGAGTTACAAAGGTTTCTCCTCTTAGCGGACTTTCATGGTTAAACAAAATTCCATTTGACGCGAACATACCGTAAGCTTCTCTGTAATTTACTGTTATCCAGTAACCATAAATCTTTGCAACAGCATAAGGTGATCTTGGATAAAAGGGAGTAGACTCACTTTGAGGTACAGCCTGTACTAAACCATACAATTCTGAAGTAGATGCCTGATAGATTCTCGTCTTTTTTTCCAAACCTAATATACGGATAGCTTCCAATAATCTAAGCGTTCCAATACCATCGGCATTAGCAGTATATTCAGGCATCTCAAAGCTCACGTGAACGTGACTCATCGCAGCAAGATTATAAATTTCATCTGGCTGAGTTTCCTGTATAATGCGAATCAGATTGGTAGAATCGGTAAGATCGCCGAAATGCAATTTAAAATTAACGCCATTTTCATGCTGGTCTTGATAGAGGTGATCAATACGTTCTGTATTAAATAAAGAGGACCTTCTCTTAAGACCATGAACAAAATAACCCTTTTTCAAAAGAAATTCTGCAAGATATGCCCCGTCTTGTCCTGTTACACCTGTAATTAAGGCAACTTTCATTCGGTTATTTTTAATTCGATTAGGACACCAAATATAAAGTAAATATTTGATTAGTCCGAAGTAGTACTTTTCAGATAGTACAATTTCATTTTGAAAGAGCTTCCTGAATTTTAAAGCTAATAAGTATAAATCTCAAATCGTATGAGACCAGATTATTTTTTATAAATATTGGCTAAAATACTATCCCCTACAAGCGGGCGATAGTGACTATTTTCATAGTAATTTTGCATTTCATCGGTAAAATGATTTTTACCAGAATAATCATAAATGTGATTCTTGAATATTTCTTTTAATAGTGATAAGTCTTTTTCATTAAATTTAATTTGTTCGTATAATGGGCTTAACACAATTCTATAGTTGACCTTCCTTTTCACTAAGATAGTCTTGATAGCCTGTAACATCTTCAGATGTTGATTCTTAATTCTCTTAACTGAATCAACTCGTTCTTCCCCTCTCAGGTAAAACAAATCTTTTCTGTTTAGATAGTAACCACGAGCATCCTTATCAATTTCAATTTCTTGATTAAATAATTCCATTTTGTTACTAATTTTATCTTGATTTATTTTTTTTTCCATTATATAGCTTGCCATGGACTTTTTATATTTGCCAGTAATTTTATATGAATAAAAATTAAGAAGAAAACCTGGATTCAAATATGCCTTAAAGAAGTCATTTTGAAATACAATTTTGCTTTCATTTGATACTTTAGGATCTTTAATAAATAGATGCCCATTATGATTCTCAGTATGCGCGAAGGATGCATCCCTACACAAAATTATCAACACATTTTTCATCTTAATATCCAATGAATCTAAAAACCTTATTTTAGTATAAATTCCGTATATAGATTCACTAGAAGCATCAAACATAAAGGGCCTGGCTGTTGAATCTAAATATTTCTTCCAAGAATTAGGTCGAAATGCCAGGGTTCTTGAACTACCGAAAATAAAGGAATTATAATTGTAGATCTTATAATTTCTTATGAAAACTTCTGTCGAAACATAATCCCTATTCAACACTACTTGTGAATCATAATAATCGTTATAACTTCGTAAAACCTTGAAAGGATCAAAATAAATATAACTAAGAATTAGAAGCATCAACGTTATGATTGCAACTTTAGAAAATCGGAATAAAGTAAATAGGAATTTCTTCATACGTTAAAACTGAAAATAAATAAATTGCTGCTCCGAGCCAGAATAAGCATAAACTGCCACTACTATTAAATAATAAAGTGCCCATCTTAAGAATCGTGGCCATTTTAATCCAAAATTTGCTAGAGCATATTCATCCTGTCTCCCTAACCATTCAAATCCAACGAATACGATCAGCCAAATAAGCAGCTTCTTAGGGAAAACAGTATTTGTTATTTCAAATAGTGAGTATGAAAAGATTTTACCAACGAACGATAAAGCGTCTGAGACACTGTTGGATCTAAAAAAAATCCATGCCAGTGTCGTTAGTAAGAACGTTATAAGAATGGAAAAGAAATCTTTCATAGATGGGAAAATTTTTCCTTTAGCAACTATTTCGATGTTAGACCTATTAGTATTCAAAATTATAGAGGGCATAATAAATAATGCATTTAGCCCCCCCCATATTATAAATGTCCAATTTGCTCCATGCCAAAATCCACTAACTAAAAATATAATGAAGGTGTTTCTGATTTTCATCCACATTCCACCTTTACTTCCTCCCAAGGGAATATAAAGATAGTCTTTGAACCACGATGATAGTGAGATATGCCATCTCCTCCAAAATTCAGCAATATCCCTCGAAAAATATGGAAATGAAAAGTTCCTCAATAATTCAATCCCAAATAGTCTGGCTGTTCCCAAAGCGATATCAGAATACCCAGAAAAATCACCGTAAATTTGGAAGGAGAAAAGAATAGCCCCTATAAGTAGTGTTCCCCCTGAATGGCTGCTATAATCGTTAAAAATCAGGTTTGCAAATTCAGCGCACTGATCTGCTATGACAACTTTTTTAAATAACCCCCAAAGAATTTGTCTTAACCCATCTACAGCTTGGCTATAGTTGAACACTCTTTTTCTTTGGATTTGCGGCAAAAGGTGGGTTGCGCGTTCTATTGGACCAGCAACTAATAATGGAAAAAAACTAACAAAAACAGAATAGTCAATAAAGTTTTTTTCTGGTTTTATTCTCTCCTTATAAATATCGATAACATATGATAATCCATGAAAAGTATAAAATGAAATACCTACAGGTAAAAGAACCTTTAAAGTCCAGGGATTTACTTGAAATCCAAAATGTGAAAGAGCCTCCGAAAATGAAGATGCAAAAAAGTTATAGTACTTAAAAGCACCTAAAAATCCCAAATTGACACATATGCTTAACCAAAACCAAAATTTCTTTTTTGATTTATTGGCCGCCTCATCCATTTTAATTCCAGTATAATAATCTAATAAGGTTGAAAACATCAATAAAAACAAAAATCTCCAATCCCAGCATGCATAAAAGAAATAACTGGATACAAGTAATAGTATATTTTGATTTTTTAAACTTTTATTCGTGACGAACCAATAAATTATAAAAACTATTGGCAAAAAAATAGCAAAGTTGATAGAGTTGAAGAGCATCTATTATTTTAGATTATATATTTTATAGCTATGAGGACAAAATTATTATTAATTGTTCTATACTGCGTCCCCTAATTATAATTGACATTTGAATAGGGCCAAAGATAAAATAATCTTTGAGTTTCAAAGAAATCCTTTCTATTCATCTGTGAGAATTAAAGGTTTTGCACACAAGTATTTAAACTGTCTCTCCAGTATGGAATCTCAATTGCCAATGCTTTCTTGATTTTCGTCTTGTCCAAAACGGAGTAGTGCGGACGTTTAGCTTTGGTAATAAATGTGGAAGATGCAACTGGTAAAACGTTTATATCTACTTCAGCAAATTCGAAAACTGCTTTAGCAAAATCATACCATGATGCTACACCTTCATTGCTATAATGGTACAGCCCATAAGCGGTCAGATTATTTTTAATTATTTTCAGAATTACGTTCGCCAGATCCATCGCGTAAGTTGGCGTACCTACCTGATCATAAATTACAGTTAGCTGATCTCTGGTCTGCGCCAGCTTCAGCATCGTTTTCACAAAGTTGTTTGCTTTCTCTGAATATAACCAACTGGTTCTAATAATGAAATACTGTTCCATCACTTTTTGAATCTCCTGCTCGCCTTTAAGTTTTGACAAACCATATACATTTACAGGGTTGGTCGCCAACTCTTCGGTTAGAGGAATACTTGAATCACCATTGAAAACAAAATCTGTTGAAATATGAATAAGTATAGTTTTATATTCTACACATATAGCTGCCAATCTTTTAACAGCAAAGGTGTTAATTTCGAATGCCTGATCCTGCGCTTCTTCTGCATTATCTACAGCCGTATATGCTGCACAACTGATACAATAAACTGGTTGATATCGTTCAAATATTAATTTCGTTTGCTCCTGATTAGTGAAATCCAGATCAGTCCTCCCTAAAAATACGTAATTAAGATTTTGATCCTGCTTTGATACGATATCATCTAGGCACTGTGCTAACTGCCCAGTTCCACCTGTTATGATTACATTCTTTTTCATTTTCCGGTATTGATGTTATTGCAGTAAAGGTAGAGAATTAATTGAGTTATATCTGTTGATAGTATTCCCGTATGCATACCCTGGGATGTTTAAAATTGATTCAAAACAAATTCTAGCTTTTCAAGGAAAGATAAAAAAGCGACTAGTTATGTATAACGAATTCTTCATTTTAAAAACCTTATCTATTAGTCATATTATTTTATCTTTGAGGCTATGAATAAAGCTCTCTCCTCATTTTTAGCTGTTATCTTGATTATTTCATTTTCGGCGGCGTGTAAAAAAAACAGTGAATCTCCTCAAGAACCAATTAAGGAAGTTATTGAACTTGATAGACCTATTAATCTGACTGCCACAAAAGGATCTTTCGGCACAAGGATTATACTCACATGGACACCACTTCCGAAAGCTAAAACCTATCAGCTTTTTAAGTTTGATGATCTTGCCCAAGAATATCTTTTACTTAAAGAAACTATTGACACTAGCTTCACCGATCTCACAATCCCAGTGCCTCTAAAGAAGGTCTTTTACAAAGTTAAAGTGCAGAATAATGATTCTGAATATAGTAAATTCAGCGACATCCAGTATGGCTATACATCTGGCAAAAATTACAGCAAATTTTTCCACTTCGGTACTGAAGGATCAGGAAATGGACAATTTAGTTTCGCGAGACATGTGGAGGTTGATAACTTGGAAAATATTTATGTCAGCGATGAAGGTAATAATCGGGTTCAAAAATTTGATAAATCCGGTAAATTCATAGAAGTCTTCTTCCAGGGTTCAGGCGCACGGGCAATTGCTTTCCTCAACAACGGCAACACAGTAGTGACCAGAACCCAAAGTAGTTCATACGTCAAGATTATTGATAAACAAAAGAATATCTTAAAAGAATGGGGCACATACGGCACCGGGGATAGTCAGTTCCTCAATATTGAACAAATTACTGTGGATGATGAGCAAAATATTTACGTAGTAGACGGATCAAATAACTTTGTTAAGAAGTTTGACCAAAATGGTAATTTCTTATTAAAATTCGCTGCTGCTACAAGGACTCCTGAACAACTAGATAACCCTTATCCATTTGGAGTCTGCTTTTTCAAGAATAAAATATTTGTAACCTCCCCAAGAAATAGCCTTGTGCGTATATTCGATAAAAATGGTAAATACCTTAAGTCATGGGATGCAGGAAGTCCTTCTGATGCAATTAAAGCCAAAGGAGAATACTTGTACCTTGCATGTGCCGGATTTATAATGAAGACTGATGAGGAAGGTGGCATTCGTGAAGAAATTGGCAGAGCAGAACTTTCTAATTCATCAGTTTCAGGCTTAGCAGTAAATGATAGCGGTGAAATAATAGTCGCTGATATATTTGCCAGAAGAATAATCGTTTTTAAGCATTTGTAACTAATTTCTCTGATCCCTCATTTTTAGATTATAAAGGAGCGGCAGTACTATTCGACATTGTGTTGGTAGTAGTGTCGCTTTTTTGATTTTTGGGCACAAGTTATAGCAAAATAAACATGGTGACATTCATTCAACTGTCTGTGAAAAATGAAAGAAGCTTACAGCTCTTTTTTCACCTCTTAGCGCAATCATAACGCTTCGTAGCAGGTAGTAGGTTGACTTTGGGTGAGTAGTGAGTTAACCTATAGAGAAGGCATAGAGAGCGTATAGGGTAAATATATATTTAAGGCGGCTGACAGGAGTTTGATAGGGGGTTGACAGGCGTTTGTAGGCGTCAAACCTTTTTCAATTCCTAATCAACTGTATTTCAAAGTTATGTAACATTCATGTCTCCCCTGCCTTTTCTATACCTCCCCTATTGTTTATCTCAGATCCTATCCATATCTTGCTCATAATCAACCCGGAACCCTTCAACTAACCAACCAGCATCATGGCAAAACATCCTTATGGCAT
>Ga0247809_1000164_pt1 | contig 35938 bp, 40 predicted proteins | sample UWRJL104311B1_FD_180951 | JGI IMG/M metagenome (GOLD analysis project Ga0247809, IMG submission 180951) | Plant litter microbial communities from Arlington Agricultural Research Station in Wisconsin, United States - UWRJ-L104-311B-1 | ecosystem: Environmental > Terrestrial > Plant litter >...
TTCATGGCGCACATGCCGAAGGGCCCCTTCCCGATCGCCAATGGCGGCGAGGCGGCGGTGCTGTACTGCTTCGTGTTCTTGTACCTCGCCGCGGCCGGTGGCGGTGTCTGGAGCGTGGACGCGCAGCGCGGGCGCGGCTAACCTTGCGCGCATGATCGATACCACAACGCGCAACGTCGCCCTCCTGATCGACGCGGACAATGCGTCCGCGGCGACCCTCGACCCGGTGCTGACCGTCCTTGCCGAGCTCGGCACGGTCAACGTCCGGCGGGTCTATGGCAACTGGTCGAAGCCCGCGCTGAAGGCGTGGAGCGACATGTCGATCAAGCACGGCATCGAGCCGCAGCAGCAGTTCGACCTGACCAAGGGCAAGAACGCGACCGACATGAAAATGACGATCGACGCTATGGACCTGCTGTTCCGCGGGCGCATCGACGGGTTCGGGATCATGTCGTCGGACAGCGATTTCATGCCGCTGGCTACGCGCATCCGCCAGGACGGCATCCCGGTGTATGGCTTCGGCACGAGCCGGACGCCGGAGGGATTCCGTCAGGCGTGCACGCGGTTCATCGACGTGGGCGCGCTGAACGAGACGTCGCAGCCGATGCAGGTGCCGGCGCCTGCTCCGGTGGCTGGCGAGAAGCCTGCTGCCCCGGCACCGGTCGCTCGGCCGAAGACCGCGCAGCCGATCGACGAGCAGGTGATCAAGCTGCTGATCGACGCGTACAATGCGGTGAAGCGGGACGAGAAGGGCTATGCCAGCGTTGCCGAACTGGGCCAACTCGCCGGCAACCGGTCAAGCTTCGATGCGCGGAACTACGGGTTCAACCGGCTGTCGGACCTGATCGAGACGATCCCGAACTTCCAGCATGAGCGGCGCGAAGGTGGCCGTTCGTTCGTCAAGCGCTTGCGGTAGGAAACTCCGACAACCATCATCAAGTGCACCACCCCGGCGAAGGCCGGGGCCCAATTGGAAAGGTCGTGGTAACGAAGCGCTCGCCTCCGCCACCGTCGTTCCCCAATTGGGCCCCGGCCTTCGCCGGGGTGGTAGTCAAGGTCGAGCCCCTCACCCCGTAGGCTGCAACCGGCCACCCGGCTCGCTCATCCCGTGCGCTTGCTCCTCGCTGTCGTCGGGCACGACCAGCGCGCCCTTCCGCCAGTTCCCATACCGATAATACCCAACCGCGATCGCCAGCGTCGCGAGCGACCCGAGCGGGAAGCTCCACCACAGCGCATTCGCGCCGAGCCACGGTTTCGCCAACAACGCAAAGCCGATCCGCACCGGATACAGCGCGACGATCAGCGCGATCAGCGGCGCGATCACGGCTCCGTTCGCGCGGACGGTCGAGAACAGCACCATCGTCATCCCGAACAGGATGAAGTTCCAGCTCGCGATCAGCTGGATATGCCGCGCGATCGGCAGCGCGGGGCTGTCGCTGCCGATGAACAACGTCATCACCGGGCGATCGAACAGGATCACCACGCCGACCATCGCCCCGGTCAGCGCGACGTTGAAGAGCAGGCCGTACTTGGTGATGTCGCCGACCCGGTCCCAGCGGCCCGCGCCGATATTCTGCGCCGCCATAGAACTGACCGCGGCGCCGATCGCCAGCGCGGGCATCTGGATATAGGTCCACAACTGCTGCGATACGGCATACGCCGCCGCCGTATCGACACCGAGCCGGTTGACCAGCCCGACCATCGCAAGGCCGGCGGTCGACATGACCAGCATCTGCGCGCCCATCGGCAGGCCCTTTCGGACGATCGTGCCGGTCAGTGCGCGCTCGGGGATGAGGTAGCGGAGTTCGTTGCCGCGGAGCCTCAGCGGCAAGTCGCGTTTGTAGATGTAGATAATCAGCCCGAGCAATGAGACGTGGCTCGCGACCAATGTCGCCATCGCTGAGCCGGCGATCCCCATCTGCGGGAACGGACCGATTCCGGCGATCAGCAACGGGTTGAGGCCGCTATCGAGGATCGCGCTGAGCAGCATGAACCAGAGCGGCGTCATCGAATCGCCGGTGCCGCGCAGGCCCATCATGAGGAGGACCATCATCATCGACGCGGGCAGCCCGAGGAAGATCACCCGCAGATACGCGAGCGCGAGCGGCATGGCGTCGCCGGGAGTGGCGAGCAGGTGCAGGATCTCGGGCGCGAACACCCAGCCGAGCGCGGCGATAACGATCGCACCGCCGAGCACGAGGCCGACCGCGGAGCCGAACGCCCGGCGTGCGCCTTCGAGGTCGTGGCGACCGAAGCTCTGGCCGACCAGGATCGTCGCCGCCATGCCGAACCCGAACACTGCGCCGAAGGTGAGGAACATGATGATGTTGGCATTCGACGTCGCCGCGAGTGCGCCTTCGCCGAGATAGCGCCCGACCCAGATTGCGTTGATCGAGCCGTTGAGCGACTGGAGGATGTTCGAACCGAGCGTCGGGAGGGCGAACGCGAGCAGCGTGCGGCCGATGTGTCCGGCGGTGAGGTCGCGCTGGCCCGGCTTGCCGCGGGGGCGATCGGGGGGACTGGTATTGGAAAAGTCGGGGGCGCCACCACGCTGCCGATCGGATTGCAGATCGCTCACACAGTCACTCCGTCATGCCGGACCCGGTCCGGCATCAACCGGATGAACACACGCGCCCCTATCTGTCGTACGCCTAGCCGCGGAGTGAACGCCGGGACAAGCTGGTAGGTCCCCCGCTCCGAACCTAGTGCGCTATGTTTCCCCGCGAAGGCGGGGACCCAGACTGGGCTCCCGCCTTCGCGGGAGAACAAGATGGCAGGGACATACCCTACGCAGTAGAGCCGCCCCTCCCGAACCGTCACCCGAGCGAAAGCTGGGGTATCCCGTTATCGGCCGGCCGGTGTAGTTACTCACTGGGATACCCCAGCTTTCGCTGGGGTGACGGGTTGGGTTTGAGTGAGACGGCGGTACGGCACACATTCCCCTCCCGCTTGCGGGAGGGGTCAGGGGAGGGCGCGACGTACGTACTGGCGTCCGGTAGGTGGGGCACGCCCCTCCCCCAACCCCTCCCGTAGGCGGGAGGGAGCAGGTTAGCCCAGGCGCCCGAGCGCCGCCTGCAACCTCGCGGCCTCGGCGGCCTTGTCGGCGTGGTCGGCCTTGGCCTTTTCCACCGCTTCGGGCTTGGCGCGTTCGATGAAGCTCGCGTTGCCAAGGCGGCCCGACAGCGCGTCGCGCTCCTTCTCCGCCGCCGCGATCGCCTTGGTCAGGCGGGCGCGTTCGGAGTCGAGGTCGATGACGCCTTCCAGCGGCAGGACGAAGGTCGCTTCGTCGACAACGACCTGCGCCGCGCCACCGGTGGCTTCGCCCTCGGCATGCGTGACGCGGGCGAGACGCGCGAGCGCAGGTGCTTGGCGCTCCAACCGCGCCAACGTCGCCGCATTCGCATCGCGGACGTGGAGCGGCAGGCGCGCGCCCGGCGGAACGTTCAGTTCATTGCGCGCGGTACGGATTTCCTGAACCAGGCGGATCAGCCAGTCGACTTCCTTGCTCGCCTCGGGATCGAGCGCGCGCGCGTCCGCCATTGGCCATTTCGCGACGATCAGGTCGTGATCGCGCGGGCCCATCGCGTGCCACAGTTCCTCGGTGATGAACGGCATGAACGGGTGGAGCAGGACCAAGATCTGGTCGAGCACCCAGCCTGCTACGGCCTTCGATTCGTCGTCGATGACACCACGCTCGTCGCCGACCATCTGCGGCTTGATCAGTTCGAGATACCAGTCGCAGAAGCGGCTCCATGCGAACTGGTAGATCGCGTTGGCGGCGCCGTCGAAGCGGTAGTCGGCAAGTGCGAGGTCGACCGTCTGGACGGTCGCGATCGTCTCGGCGATGATCCACTTGTTGACCGCCAGTTCCGCGCGCGGTGCCTCCAGCGTCGTGCTGGCGACAATGCCGTTGGCCTGCGCGAACCGAGCGGCGTTCCACAGCTTGGTGGCGAAGTTGCGATAGCCCTCGACGCGCTTCTCATCCATCTTGATGTCGCGGCCCTGGCTCTCCATCGCTGCCATGAAGAAACGCAGCGCGTCGGCGCCGTAGGTGTCGATCAGCCCGAGCGGGTTGACGACGTTGCCCTTCGACTTCGACATCTTCGCGCCGTCCGCCGCGCGGACGAGGCCGTGGAGGTAAAGCGTGCGGAACGGCACGTCCTTCATGAAGTGCAGCCCCTGCATCATCATCCGCGCGTTCCAGAAGAACAGGATGTCGAAGCCGGAAATGAGCACGTCGTTCGGGTAGCGCCCGCCGAGTTGCTTCTGCCCCTGCTCCCTCTCCCCTTCGGGGAGAGGGTCGGGGTGAGGGGCAGTACCGGGCGATAGCGTTTGTGGCTGCCCCTCACCCTGGCCCTCTCCCCGGAGGGGAGAGGGAACGGCACCCTCATCGGGCCAGCCGAGTGTGGCGAAGGGCCAGAGTGCTGACGAGAACCAAGTGTCAAGCACGTCGGGATCCTGATTGATCGTCATCACAAGGGCGTTGCCTACCCGTAGCATACCGTCAGCGCAGTCTTCAGCTTCGGCCGGGATGCGACCCGCCACGCAGATGTGATACTTGGCGCCGTAGAATTGTTGAGCTTCCCGGACTGCGTCGTTTTCATTCTCAGCAACGAACCACTTGCCCGCGAACTGCATTCCCCCTTCTGAAAGGCTGTGGGTTGGTTTGAGGTAGCCTAGCACTTGACCTGTCAACGGATCCACTGATGGCCCGAACCACGCCGGAATACGATGCCCCCACCACAGCTGACGCGACACGCACCAGGGCTGGATATTGTCCATCCAGTTGAAGAACGTCTTCTCCCACGTCTTCGGGACGATATCGATCGCGCCGGTCCGCACCGCCTCGATCGCCGGCTGCGCGAGCGTCTTCGCGTCGACATACCATTGGTCGGTCAGCCACGGCTCGATCACCACGCCCGAGCGATCGCCATACGGCGTCTGGATCGTGCGCGGCTCGGCGTCGTGCTCTTCGCCGTCCTTGTCGACGTGCGCGATCAGGAAGCCTTCGGCCTTCAGACGTGCGACCACGGCCTTCCGCGCCTCGGCAGTCGTCAGCCCGAGCAGCTCGGCCGGGATCAGCCCGTCGGACACTTGCACGACGCGCGCCTTCGCATCGAGCATGTTGAGCATCGACCCTGCGGCCATCCCCGCCCGCTTGCCGACCTCGAAATCGTTGAAGTCGTGGCCCGGCGTGATTTTAACAGCGCCCGAACCAAGCTCCGGATCAGCATGGTCGTCGGCGATGATCGGGATCAGGCGTCCGGTGATCGGCAGCTTCAACTTCTTGCCGATCAGCGCGGTATAACGCTCATCCGCGCCATTCACGGCAACGGCCATGTCGGCGAGCATCGTCTCGGGCCGCGTGGTCGCGACCTCGATGAAGCCCGATCCGTCTTCGAGCGGATAGCGCAGGTGCCAGAAGCTGCTCTTGATCTCGCGCGTCTCGACCTCGAGGTCGCTGATCGCGGTGCCGAGACCTGGGTCCCAGTTCACGAGGCGCTTGTCGCGGTAGAGGAGCCCCTGCTTGTGGAGGTCGACGAACACTTTCAGGACGGCTTTCGAAAAGCCCTCGTCCATCGTGAAGCGCTCGTTCGCCCAGTCCATCGAGCAGCCAAGCCGGCGGAGCTGCTGCGTGATCTCGCCGCCGCTCTCTTCCTTCCACGACCAGACCTTCGCGACGAATTCCTCGCGTGTCATGTCCGTGCGCTTCTGCGGGGGATTGAGCGCGCCCATCTGGCGCTCGACCACCATCTGCGTCGCGATGCCGGCGTGATCGGTGCCGACCACCCACAACGCATCCTTGCCCTTCAGGCGGGCGTGGCGCGTGAGGATGTCCTGCAGCGTGTTGTCGAGCGCGTGGCCGATGTGCAGCGAGCCCGTGACGTTGGGCGGCGGGTTGACGATCGTCCACGGCTCGGCGTTCGGACGGTCGGGGCGGAACTGGCCGCTCGACTCCCAGTGCGCGTACCAGCGCGATTCGATGGAGGCCGGGTCGAAGGTTTTGGGAAGCTCGCTCATGCGTCGAGCCTTAGCGAGCGCAACGCGAGGAAACCAGCCTCGCGTCCGCGCCCGTGACTGGAGAGCCTAGGGCTGCTGGTTCATGATCTTGGCGATTTCGCGCGAGACCATGTCCTCGACCATGTTGGGAAGGTTGGCGTCGATCCATTCGCGCAGCATCGGGCGGAGCATCTCGCGCACCAGGCCCTCGAGCGTGCCGTCATTGCCTGTCTCGGGTTTTACCATCATCCGCGTCAACGCCTCGAGCGGCGCGCGCGTTGCAGCGGCGGTGTGGCGCGAGACGATCGGCTCGGCCGCGGCATCGGTGGCCGGCTGCGGCTTGGCACTCGGCGCGGGCTTTGGCGATGTCATCTGGGGGGGCATTTGCGGCGCGGCGTGGCGTGGTTCGGGCGGGGTATCGGCGGCGCTGAGCACCGGGGACTTGGGCGGACGCGGCGTACGATCGGGCATGGGGTCGCTCAGTTCGAGAATCTCGTCGTCGTCATGGTCGCCGTCGAAATAGGCCGGATCGAGATCGACCGGCACGGACGTCGCGCGCGAAGGCCGCCGCGAACGGCCGGGCGTATCGCCCTCTTCTGCGATGATGCGTTTGATCGACGAGAGGATTTCCTCCATCGACGGCTCGCCGTTGACATCCCCCATCCGGACCATCCCAAACCCCGTAGCCCCGCGCGCCCCTATTGGCGGCTCGGCGCGTCCTTACCTGTCGTCAAGGCGGGGTTCCTGTCAACCGGCGTATCGAGCAACGGGTCGTACTGCGCCTGAACCGTGGCGTTCTGCGCGGGCGACTGCGCGGTGCGCGTGGCAACCGGCACGGGCTCGCCGTCGCCGCCGAAATCCCAGATCTTGTGGCGGACGCGGTTGTAGTTCGCGACCGGATCGTAGAGCACGCCGCCGTCGAGCCCGAGGTCGCGCGCCTCTGCCTGGCCCATGGCCGCCAGCAACGCGAAGCCCGCGACATACGCGTCGCGGCGCGCTGTCACGAGCGTGACCTGGCTGTTGAGCAATTCCTGCTCGGCGTTGAGGATGTCGAGGATCGTGCGCGTGCCGACGCTGTTCTCGGCGCGGACGCCTTCGAGGCTGAGCTTGTTGGCGTTCACCGCGGTTTCCGACGACTGGATCACCTGCTCCGACGAGCGCCAGATGGCGAAGGCGGAGCGCGCCTGCGCGATGACGTTGCGCTCGGTCGCGGTGACGTTCTCAATCGCGCGCGACTGGTACGCCTCGGCCTGGCGAACCTGCGCGGCGGGGCGCCCGCCCTGGAACAGCGGCAACGTCAGCGACAGCCCGGCCTGCACCGCCTTGTTGGCGTTAGGGATGCGGTTGACGTCGTTGGGCACCGACGCGATCGAGCCAAGATAATTGGTGTAGCTCGCGCCCCCGACCGCACTGATCTGCGGAAGCCGGCTCGCACGGGCGACGCCGACATCGTAGCGGCTCGCGTCCCGCTCCTTGGCGGCGGCGATCAACACCGGGTTGTTGTCGATCGCGACGGTCACAGCCGAGGCCGGACTGTCGGGCAGATGCGGCAGCGTCGGCGGGGTGTCGAGCGTGCCAGGCGGTGTCCCGACGAACTGGATATAGCTTTCGCGGCTGGATATCAGATTGGCTTGTGCGGACTGAAGCTGCGCGCGGGCAAGCGCGAGGCGCGCTTCGGACTGCGCCACGTCGGTGCGGGTCAGGTCGCCGACCTGGAAACGGTCGCGGCTGGCCTGGAGGTTGACGTCGAGCACGCGGACGTTCTGCGTGTTCAAGCCGACGATCGCCTCGTCGCGGATCACGTCCATGTATGCCGCGACGACGTTGGTGAACAAATCGGCTTCGGTACTCCGCAGTGTCGCGCGGCCACCCTCGACGCGGGTCTTTGCCGCGGCAACCGAATTGCGGACCTGCCCGCCCTGGTACAGCGGCACCGACACGTTCGCCCGCGCAACGCCCTGACGCGGCGGCGCGAGGAAGTTGTTTTGGCCAGTGACGAGGAATTCGGTGAGATCGCCGGTGGCGTTCGCCGACGGCAGCCCCGCCGCGCGGGCGATCGGCACGTTCTCGTCCGTCGCGCGCAGGGTAGCACGCTGCGCCGTGATCGTCGGGTTGGTGTTGTACGCCTTGACCAGCGCCTCGCGCAGCGTCTCCGCGTGGAGTGGTGTAGCGCTATACGTCAGCGCAACACTCAGGAGCAGACTGCGGAGAAGTGCGGCGCGGGCCATGGTTTTCTGCTCAGAACCGGAAGGGTTTGGGGGCGTCGAAGCCAGGCAGGCTCACGCATTCGACATCGACGAACGCTGACAACGCAAACCCGCCATCGGTCTTGCGTCCCGATGCGAGCCGGGTCAGCCCGCGCTCGGCGATCCCTGCCGTCACACGACCACCCGACTTGACCTGCGCGATCAACGCGTCGGGCACGGTCTCGATCGCCCCATCGACGATCAGCACGTCATAGGGCGCGCCGGCGGCGTGGCCGTCCTGCATGGGTGCCTCGACGAGTTCGACGTTACCGGTTCCAGCAAGTGCCTCGCGAGCGATAGCCAGCAAGGCAGGATCGCTCTCGACCGCCACGACCGATCCGACGATCTCGGCCAGTACCGCGGCGGTGTAGCCGGTCGCGGCACCAATCAGCAGGACGCGGTCGGTCGCGGTCAGATAGGCTTCGGTGAGCAGGCGGCCCGTTGCCATCGGCAGGTTTGCGTAGCGTCCGCGTCCCAGCGGAATCGTCGCGTCGCGGTATGCGAGTGCGCGGACGTCGGCGGGCATGAACGCCTCGCGCGGCACGCGTGCCATCGCCGCGACGACGCGCTGGTCGTTCACCGCGTTGGTGCGCAGCTGGCTCGCCACCATAGCGTGACGCATCGTGTCGAACGTTGCGGGAGCCATGGACACGGTAGTCCCGCCGATCTCATGGGTATCGGCTGCGAGCGAAGGAGTATCGAGAGTCGTCGTCGTCATGGCGCATCCTGTCGCACAACTGTTTTAGCCACGCAATACACTTGTTTCGGATCGCTCCGATATCGCGCGGCCGGATATGGTCCGTCTGTTATCGCGTGGGCGCGGCGACGCCAAGCATCGGTTGGTCGGATTTCGCCACGATTCACAGGGGCGTCGGCGGCGCGCCCGCGGAGGACCGGGAGACGCCCCGCCCGCCCGTGTGACACCGAGATGCCGCGAACGGGGCGTCGAGGGCGCACGAGAAATCCCGGCAACACCTCTGCGCCTGTCCTTAGCACCCGATCGCGGAACCGTCCCGCGAAATGACCCGCTGTTGCGTCGCGCGGGTCGAGTCGCGCGGCTGCGCATCGCGGGCCGGCGCCTTTTCGATGTCGTGCAGCACCTGCGTCGGCGATCCCAGCACTGCGTTCCGCGCCCGCAGGCTTGCCTTCAGGAACGGCTTGGTCAGCGCCATGAAACGCCGCGGGGTCATTCCCAGGAACGTCGCCGAATCGCGCAGGAAATGCGACGCATCGAAATAGGAGCGATCGATCGTCGTATAGTCCGCCTCGCCGTCGGCCATCATCAGCCGGACGAACGACCGCAGGAACCGCGCGCGCAACAGCAGCATCTTGGGGGGGAACCCGAAATGGCGCACGGACAATCGTCGCAGCGCGTGCGTCGGTATGTCGAGTTGTGCAGCGGCGGACGCGATGTCGGTCGGGCCATCGGTCGCGAGTATCTCCATCAACTGCCGGATCTGCGGCGCATCGGCATGCGGCGGCCCCAGCCGCGCGAGCAACATCGCATCGAGGATCGGCGCGACGGCGGCATCATCCGGCGCGCCCTGCAAGGCCGCTACCAGATCGCGCGTGAAGGCCTTGCCGAGCACGTCTTCCAGCGGCACGATGCGGTTGCGGAAGTCGCCGGCCGATCGCCGAAACAATCGCGCCCATCCCAGCGCGCTGATCCCGAAGCCGATCATCACGCCGCCATGCGTCACCGCCTTCAACGCCTGGTTGGTAGGCCCGAACAGACTGGCCGCAGGCAGCGGGTCGTAGGTCCGCCGACCGATCGAAACCACGATCGGCCCGGCATCGATCGCGATCCGCACGTTGGCGGTCGCCGGCAGGAACCAATCGACCTGCCCCGCTTCGCTACCCGTGTCGGTTCTATAGACGTGATAGCCGGTGATATAGTCGGCGAGCGCGGCGGCGGGCCGGTCATACCGGATTGCCATGCCGGACGGCATCGCGAACACCTCGTCATCGACACCCGTCGTATTCGTGCCGCCGGCAATCCTGTCCGTCTTCAAGCGCCCGCCCCTAAAAGCCATTAACGTCCTTGCACTTAACCCTAAGCAAAGACGCTGACGTGTGCGAGTCACGATACGAGGCCAGGGACGGTAGCGCGCGACGCTTACCGCCTGCGGCGACGTGCGAGTCGAGGATAACCAGATTATTCCGCTGCGGACCGCAACTGCCGGTTGACCGCAGCGGAAAAACGAAGCATTTGCGCCGCCTTCACGCAATCGGGGCCCGATGGCGGAGTGGTGACGTAGAGGACTGCAAATCCTCGCACCCGGGTTCGATTCCCGGTCGGGCCTCCAGTGAATGCCGGTTTTGATCTCGGGCTGCCGAAGATTTCATAACGAGAAATGCCGGCCCCCACCCTGGTGCCGGCGGCGATCGTCCAGACAGGGACGTCACGACCCTTGTCGGTTTGGGACACCCGGACTCCGGCATTCAGGACCGGCGCCCCCTTGCGTAGCATTGTCCGCAGCGGCGTCTCGATCTGGATGAACCGCAAAGTTTGTCCTGTTGTTCGTGCCGCAGCCTGAGCGACTTTCAGACATTGTGGCTGAGCCCAAAAGCTTGGCCGCGCGTTGAACTGGTAAGGAGATGACCATGATCGACGATCCGAAAACCGACGACTCAACCCCCGCCGAAGAGGCAGAGGAGATGGAAAAGGTACAGGAGGACGCCGCCAAGGAGCGTGAGGAAAACGGCGGCTACCAATAGGCTTCGACACACTGCCAGCAATCGCGTTACCCCGTTGGGCGGCGATTGCCACTGCCCTACCCTTGCAACTCACAGACGCGATCCCAGTCGGCCACCTTTACCGCACCATTCGAAGTTAACGTTCCGCTAACTCTCAATTTCCGGAACGTTAGGCCTTCGATGCGGCTTCTACGCTCATCTACAACCTGTCCCCGACTGGAACTGATGATGAGCACGAACCTGGTATCCGCGGTTTTCGATAATCATGCAGACGCCGAGCGCGCCGTGTCCGAGCTTCGCGCGGCTGGTATCAACGACAGCGCGATCTCCATCGTTGCCCAGCATGACGGCAAGAACACGACCACAGACGGCAACGGCGACACGCAGGAGTTCGTCGGCAAGGTCGCGGCCGGCGCCGGGATCGGCACGCTGCTCGGCATCGCAGCCCTCGCCATTCCGGGAGTCGGCCCCCTCGTTGCCGCCGGCGCGATTGCGTCCGCGGCCATCCCAGGCGCTGCGATCACGGGCGCGGCGCTCGGTGGCGCCGTTGGCGGGCTGGAAAAGGTTATGACCGATCACGGTGTCAGCCGCGTCGATGCCAGCTACTATGAAGGCCGCATCAATGAAGGCGGCGTGTTCGTTTCCGTCGATACCAGCGCTGCCGGGATCAATGCCGAAGACGCTGCCGATGTCCTCTATCGCTCCGGTGGGCACACGTCGACGCGGACGAAGGTTTCGGTTGCCTAGTCGTCAACGTCTTCAACGCCGACATAGCTAAAGGGGCGTTCCGGTAACGGGACGCCCCTTTCAGTTCGAGCTTGATCGACCAGTCATCCTACCCTGCCCCAGACGCATTCTTACGCCCTCGGGGCAACTGCTGACGTATCGACAATCCCATCGAATACTGCCGTTGATACGGTCTCACTAATCGCCGCCTGACGACCAGCACCGTTTAGACGGCCATCCAATCGCTCTCGGCATCGTCGATCGCGGCGAAGGCGTCACCGTCGGCCTGTTGCTTGCGCAAATGTGCGCGCACCGCCTCCGGATCGCCGTTCTTGGGGAAAGTCCGATCCGCACGTGCAGCGTCGGCAATACCGTCGACCCAATCGCCGCGGTCGCGCTGCGTCAGCAGCCACTTGCCAAACGCGGGCTTATGCTCCTGCTGGTCGTCGTCGTACTCGGCCATGATCGTGTCCTCGAATCGTTGGAACACTCATCGCATCGGATTGATGTTCCTACAATGTTCTTACGAATCAACTGGATCAGATTTAGCTAAATACAGGCCACGACCGCCAATCCGACAAGCCCGAAGGAAAGCTTCGGTCGGAGATGCCGTCCCCCGGCACGGGCGACCGACATCTCCCAAGTCACCTCGGCGTGCGCCTAGTTCACACCCTGTTTGCGCGCGCCGACAATCATGCCCTTTGCAATTTTGCGAACGGCTTCGTCGTCCTTGGTACCGTCAGTCGCCGGATCGCCGAGGTGGTCGAGGCTCTGTTCCATGAAGTCGAGGAGCCCGGCGTGCCGCGCTTCGACATATTCCATGAGCTTGAACAGCAGATGCTCCGTGGCAATCTCGCGCTGGCGGGTCTGTGTCGCGTCGTCGGACATCATGACGCCTCCATTGGCGTTGGCGCGCCTAGTTTCTGCGCGACTCGCGCTACTTCTTCGTCTTTCGGCTCCTCCGGCAGCTCTTCGCCCGGCAAGAGTGCGTCATCGGGAATGCCCGGAGCCGTGCCGGCAATCGGTTCGTCGATGGCGCGCTCGTTCGCACCGTCCGTGATCTTCTCTCTCGCTACCATGTCCGTCTCCTTCGTTGCGCTCAAACGCACAACGGGCGGTACGGAGCCACGTCATGACTACGGATCGTAGATAAGGCAGACCTAGAGATCGATGGCTTGGCGCGGCGCATGCAATCTTAAGCCGCCGGCATCGAGTGCTTCAGGCGGCGTGCTTCTTGGCGAACTCCGCAAAATACGCGTGCATGGTGGGATCGGCGATCGGCGCGATCAGCCTAGACACATCGTCTGCAACCGCACCGTCACCCCGCAAGGGTCTGCTAGGCTGATGGCCCATTGCCCAGTCGGGAAAGCTGCGCTCGGCAATCGGGCGGTTGTCGAGTGTCACGGCGGCGAAGTGGCGTCCGTCGGCCTTGATGCGGTCGTACGTCTGCGCAACAGCATCCGCCGGTCCTTCGAGCGCCTGCAGGAACCGACGTCCGCCAACAACCAACAAGCCCGTCACGCCGACCGCCGCATTGTTACGCCGCGACGCGCGCAGCACACCCTCGAGCTCAGCCGCCGACAGCTCGGAGCGGGCGGTACTGATGTAGATGAGACGTATCAACACGAACTCCTTCGAGTCCGACGTAACCGCCGAATCTAAACGTCAAATTAAACGGGAATTGCGGCGGTCTGTTCGGGACAGATCAGCGCATTTGCCCGTAGAAGCACCGCCCCCCGCACCGTCATCCGACCCACCGGACATGGTCACTGCCGACAGAAATCGAGTATCGACCACGGCGCGAATGGCTGTTTCTCGGTATCACGCCAGTCTCGAGATAATACGTCGCACGGCCTCATCCTTGCTTTTGATGCCGATCTCGGCTGTTGCCCGGCGATGAATATCCCCGCGCTGTATCATTCGCTTATTCTCTGGATCGGAGACGGCACCGGCCTGCCCGACGCGATCCTCCATATCCATGCCGGGCTCATCATCCTCATGCTCGTACGGCTCGTCAGCGGCCGGTCGTTGGGGACGCTCATCCCCTTGCTGGTCGTCGTCCTGGCTGAACTAGGCAATGAGACGCTCGACTACCTCAACTATGGCATGCGCTGGGCCGACACGCTTTCGGATATCGGCAACACCATATTCTGGCCCCTGGTCATCAGCCTGGGCGTGAGATTGCGTCCCATGGTGCGACGAGATCAGACCGTGCAGTGAGAACGCGGGGGTCAAATCCGCCGGTGCGTTGCGGTGGTTGGACCAAAGTAGATGCATGGAGCCGGATCGTTCGAGCTCAGTGTTCCGTCATCGACGGAAACGGCTCGCTCGAGAAAAGGGAATAACGCGCGCGAGCCGCAGTCCGGATGGCCGGATACGGTCTTGGGACGTAGCCGGCTCGGATTTCATGCGCCTGCAAGCGTCCGGGATCAAGCGCTTTTTTGAACACGGAGTATGCCGACCCGCCTTGGTGACGAGCCAAAGATTAGGACGAGCCGACATACCCGCGCATCAACCAACGGACGGGGATGTCGGGCGCATTGTTACTGGCATTTGAACGCTTTGCAGCGGGTCCAGTCACCAAAGACGTGACACAATCAGATCAGCACATCCAAGAGACCGATCAGCGGGCGATCGGCGGGCGGCATAGGTAGCGCGTGCATCTCGTTCGGCCTCACCCAGCGCAAAGCGGTCGCTTCGAGCGCACGCGGCAGGCCGGTCCATTTGCGCGTGATGTAGAGCAACAACAGCAAATGGCGATCGCCGAGCGGTGCGCTGGCGAACGTAGCGGGCGCGAGGCACGCGTGCGGCACGACGATCGCCAACTCCTCCTCGAGTTCGCGGATCAGGGCCGCTTCGGGAGTTTCGCCAGGCTCGATCTTGCCGCCGGGGAACTCCCAGAGACCGGCAAGCGACTTGCCTTCCGGACGTTGCTGCAAAAGCACGCGGCCTTCTAGATCGACCAACGCGGCCGCTACGACAGGCAGCAGCAACGGCGCAGCGGGCATCGGTCCCGATACGGACGGATCGTTGGTCATTCCTTAATTTCCCCGCGACTAGACCGCATCCATGAGCCCTATATCCGTCGCGACGCATGCCGTCATCCGAACGATCGCGCGCGTAATGCGCGAAAGACGGGGCGCGACCGCGATCGAATACGGGCTCATCATCGCGCTGGTCGTGATCGCAATGATCGCCGGCCTCACCGCGCTTGCCGATACGACGACGGGCATGTGGGGCAACGTCAACTCGAAGGTCGCCAACGCGCGCTGATCCGCAAAAGAAACGGCGCCCACCTTAAACCTTTCTCAACCAACCACTTGTATCCCTCAAATCGCTGATCCGGTCCGTCCGGTGCAGCCGGGTGACACAGACGCAATCGAAACGATGGAGACCGGAATGAAGACGATCCGCAAGTTTTTCAAGAATTCCAAGGGTGCTACCGCAATCGAATACGGCCTGATCGCTGCGCTGATCGCAGTTGCCGCGATCGCCGCGATGCAGGGCCTAGGCACCAGCCTGACCAAGACGTTCAACAACGTCTCGACCAAGCTGAACACCTCGACCACGTAATCATCGCGCTGGAGAGTGGCGCAATCGCGACCGCTCTCCAGCACGAATTGCGAGTTCAAAGGGCGGCGGAACCTCGGTTCCGCCGCCCTTTCTGCGTGGCTCAGAGACGGCCCATCTTGAGGAACTTGGCCTGGCGGTCCTTGCGAAGCTCGCTCGGTGTGAGCGGCGCAAGGTTCCTGAGCGCAGACGACAGCGCGTCGGCGAGCGACTCGATCGCGGCTGCACGGTCCCGATGCGCGCCGCCCAGCGGCTCGGGGACGATATCGTCGATCACGCCGAACGACTTCAGGTCCTGCGCGGTGATGCGCATCGCTTCGGCTGCTTCGGGCGCCTTGTCGGCAGTGCGCCACAGGATCGACGCGCAGCCTTCGGGGCTAATCACCGAATAGATCGCATGTTCGAACATCAGCACGCGGTTGCCCGCGGCGAGCGCGACCGCGCCGCCCGAGCCGCCTTCACCGACGATTGCCGAGACGATCGGGACGCCGGCGTTGAGGCAGGCTTCGGTCGAACGGGCGATCGCCTCAGCCTGGCCGCGCTCTTCCGCCTGAATGCCTGGGAACGCGCCGGAGGTGTCGACCAGCGTGACGATCGGCAGGCCGAATCGGTCTGCGAGTTCGACCAGGCGGATCGCTTTGCGATAGCCCTCGGGCTTGCCCATGCCGAAATTGTGGCGGAGACGGCTCGCGGTGTCGTCGCCCTTTTCGTGGCCAAGCACCATGATCTTGCGACCGCGGAACGTGGCGAAGCCGCCGATGATCGCCTGGTCGTCGCCGAATGCGCGGTCGCCCGCGAGCGGCACGAATTCGTCGAACAGTGCGGCGACGTAATCCTTGAAGTGCGGACGCTCGGGATGACGGGCGACCTGAGTCTTCTGCCACGGGGTCAGGCGCGCGAACGTGTCCTTCAGCAGCTTGTCGGACTTCGCCTGCAAGCGGGCGATGTCGGCGGCTAGGTCGACGCTGCCTTCGGCGGCGGTGTCGCGGAGTTCGTCGATCCGGCCCTGGAGTTCGGCGATCGGTTTCTCGAAGTCGAGGAAGCTTGGCATCAGCGGCGGTTACGGCGCGCCGCCGCCCGCGTCAACGCGGCGGCATATCCGCCAACGGGTGGCGCGTGTTGACGAGCTCGACGAGGCGGCTCGAATCGACGTGCGTGTAGATTTCCGTGGTAGCGATATCGGCGTGGCCGAGCATCGATTGCAGCGCGCGCAGGTCGGCGCCGCCGGCGAGCAGATGCGTGGCGAAGGCGTGACGCAGGACGTGAGGACTGACGCGGTCGGGGGGAATGCCTGCCTCGGCGGCTATCGCCTTCACGAGTTGATACAGGCGGATGCGCGAGAGATGGCCCTTGCCCGAGGGGAACAGCCAGAGACGATCGGTCGCGACGTGGGTGCGCCAGACCGCAACGGCAGCCCGCGCGCGGTCGGAGATCGGGACGAGCCGCTCGCGCCCGCCCTTGCCGCGCAGGATCAGGAACGGGCGGTCGGGATGGACCGCGTTGCGCGGCAGGCTGACGAGTTCCGTCGCACGCAGGCCGGAGCCGTAGAGAAGCTCGAACAAGGCGGAAAGGCGCAGGTCGTTGGGGTCGAGCGGGTCGCGGGCGGCGCGTTCGGCGATCGCGGCGAAGAGCCGGTCGACGTCGGCATGGCTGAGGATCTTCGGCAAGGTGCGCGCGGTGCCGGGTCGGGGCAGTGCCTTGCCCGGATCGTCGGCTCGGTGGCCTTCGTCGGCCAGGAACGCGAAGAAGCGACGGAGCGAGGCAGACTTTCGGCCCACGGTCGAGCGGGACAACGCCGACCACCCGCTCCCGAGCTTGGCCAGCGCGTCTGCATCCGCGTCGACCAGTCCACCTTCCAGCGCCTGGGAGGCAAGCGTCAGGTCACTACGATACGCCGCCACCGTGTTCGCCGCGGCACCGACCTCCGCAGTCATCATTTCCAGGAACCGGTCGATCAGCGCGCGATCGCTGGCGTGGCTCACGCGCGCGCGATCGCCTCGGCCGCGATCATCCGCGCTTCGCCGTCGAGACCGACGCCCCGCAGTGCGCCGACGATGCGGTACAGTGCTTCCGGGGGGATGTCCTTCCAGCTCCCCGCCTGCATGCCGACGGCTGCGAGCAGGACGACCGTCCCGGCTTGGCCGTCGCGGGCAGCGCGATCGAGCGCACGGGTCCATGCATTGTCCGCGCCGATGCGAACGCCGAGCGACTGTGCCGCACGTTCGATATCGCCCTGGTTGAGGCGACCGAGGCCTGCCAACCCTGCGAACAACATGCGCTGCTTCAACGCCGAATCGCCTTCGCCACCGGTATAGGATGCAAGGTCGGAATAGCTGAGGCGGCGATAGGCGTCGGGATCGCTGAGCATTATCATCGCCCAGGCGTCGCTGCCGGCGGGGACCGAGCCCAGCCAGCGCGCCGCGGTGCGGTCTAGCCCGGCGGACAGCATCGATGCGACCAGCAGATCCGCGTAGGCCTTCGCCAGATTAGGGTTCAACCGGGACGCCGCACGCGCGGTCAGCACCAGCCGCGCATAGCTCGGACGCGCGTTCGCCCCGCCCCATAGCTGACGCAGCGCGGTGAGCCGCGAATCAGGGTTGCGATCGGCATAGGCGGTCTGGAGATCGTTGGCGGTCGCGGTCGCGCCACTCTGCGTATCGTCGTCGGTCGCCGCCGCAGCGTAGAGATCGACGAGCGCGGCACTGGAGAGCACCCCCTGCCCCGCCGCAGCCTCGGCCGGGGCCAGTCGATCGCCGAGCGCAACGGAGGGCGACAGCGCCTGCCAGTATTTCACCTGCGGACCCGCGGTGCCGTACAGCTCGTCCGGCACGGTGACGCCGGTCGCCATCGCGAGGCCGAACCGCCACGCGGTCAGCCGGTCGACGCCGTCCCATTCGATCGTCACGGCCTGACGCCCCTGCGCCCCCGCACCGACGACCTTCTGCGCGAGCAGCAGGTCGACGCCGCTGGCGACGTTGCGACGCTTGGCGGTCGCGATCAGCGGGCTCGCCTGCGCGGGATTGCCCGACAGCCCGGCGCACATCGCCTGCGCCATCGTCCAGCCCCGAGCCGGGGCGTAGCGCATCGCCCCCGTCACCAGCGGGCACAGGCCCGCCGGATCGCCGGTCGCAAGCGCGGTGTTCATCGCGACCTGGTAGAGTTTCGGCGTGTAATTGTCGGTGTCGACGTTCTGCGCGACCGCGCGCGCCGCGACCGATTCGCCCATTCGCAGCAACAGCCACGCGCGCTCGGCAGCGAAGTCCGCGCCGTTCGTGCGGCTGGGCGTGTCGACATGCGACACCAGCGCGCGCCGCAACAGGATCGACATCCAGCGCGACGGCAACGGCGCACTGAGGCGGCGCATCAGCGTCTCGACATACTGGCCGTCCGCTTCACCGAACGCATCGGTATCGAGACCGCCTTCGCTCGCCGTGACCGGGCCGACCGTCGCGAGCGAGCGCCGCGCGGACGCCGGCATCTCGTACTGCGCGAGCACGGCCGGATCGACCGGCGCAGGCGTCGCGACAGGGGGCACCAGCGGCGCATCGCCCGGCGTCATCGGCGGCAGCGGCTGGATCATAGCGCCCGGTTGCGCGGGTGCCGGAGCCGGAGCGGTCGGTTGCGCGGGATCGGTCGGACGTGCCGGCTGCGTACCGGCAGGCGGCGTCGGTCGTGGTGCAGGCGCGGGCGTCGGTTCGCCGAACCCCGGCGGCAGGATCGATTCGGGCCGATCCTGGCCGGTTGCTGGTGCCAGCGCGACCAAGGCTCCGGCGGCAACCGCCGCCGCTAAGGATGCCTTAAGAGAGGTTCGCAAGCGTCACGGCCTTTTCGACGTGGCTCTGCGGACGCTCGGTCGCGCGGCCTGCCAACAGGAACAGGCCGCCGACCACGACCACAAGAACGACGACGACCGAGACGATGAAACGGGACATACGACGTAACCTTGTAGTGGACGGGGGTAGTGAACAGGGCAGAAAATCGCGCGCCAAGAGCTTTTGCCCTCGCGCGGTGCCGCTGTATAGCGCGGGCTACGATGTTGCAAAGCCACAACCCTTCAGGCGGACCTTCGGGCGGTCGCCGCCCTGCCCCGATCGATCGCCCGATCGTGCTCGTCGGGTTGATGGGCGTCGGCAAGACCACCGTCGGCCGCCGCCTCGCGCTGCGCATGAACCTGCCGTTCGTCGATGCCGACCATGAGATCGAGGCCGCGTCGGGGATGACGGTCGCCGAGATCTTCGCCAAATACGGCGAAGAGTATTTCCGCGATGGCGAGCGTCGCGTGATCGCACGGCTGATCGACGGCACGCCCAAGATCATCGCGACCGGCGGCGGCGCGTTCATCAACGACGACACGCGGGCGCTGATCCTGCGCGATGCGGTGTCGGTGTGGCTCAGCGCGCATCCCGACATCCTGGTCGAGCGCGTGGGACGGCGCGACACGCGCCCGCTGCTGCGCAATCGCGACGCGGGGAAAGTGCTCGCCGAACTGGCGCGCGTCCGCAACCCGATCTACGCGCAGGCGCACATCCATATTGTCAGCAACAAGACGCCGCACGAAGCGACCGTCGCCGCTATCCTGAGGGCGCTTGGCCGATGAAGACCGTTACCGTCGAACTGGGTGCGCGGACCTACCCGATCCATATCGAAGCGGGGATCCTCGCGCGGGCGGGTGAGTTCCTTGCGCCGCTCGCGAAGGGCCGGCGGGTGGCGATCGTCACTGACGAGAATTTGTCGGTTCACCTCGCGACGTTGCAGGCTTCGCTGGCCGATGCGGGGATTGCATCCGAGGCGATCGTGCTGGCACCCGGCGAGGGCAGCAAGAGCTGGGCGACGCTGGAGATGCTGTGCAACCGGCTGCTCGAACTCGGCGTCGAGCGCGGCGATCACGTCGTTGCGCTAGGCGGCGGTGTAATGGGGGACCTGGTCGGGTTCGCGTGCTCGATCCTCAAGCGCGGGTGCAACTTCGTGCAGATCCCGACGAGCCTGCTGGCCCAGGTCGACAGCTCGGTCGGCGGCAAGACCGCGATCAACACGAAGGCCGGCAAGAATTTGATCGGTGCGTTCCATCAGCCGGTGATGGTGCTGATCGACCCGCAGGTGCTCGACACGTTGCCGATCCGCGAGCTGCGCGCTGGCTATGCCGAGGTCGTGAAATACGGCCTGATCGACGACTTCGCGTTCTTCGAATGGTGCGAGGCGAATGGTGCCGCGTTGCTGGATGGCGACATCGGCCTGCGTGAGTACGCGATCGCGCACAGCGTTTCGGCCAAGGCGCGGATCGTTGCGGCGGACGAGCATGAGACGGACGGTATCCGGGCGTTGCTCAATCTCGGGCATACGTTCGGTCATGCGCTGGAGGCGGAGACCGGGTTCTCGCAGGCGTTGATCCACGGCGAGGGTGTTGCGGCGGGCTGCTCGCTGGCGTTCGGGTTCTCGGCATCACAGGGGATTTGTTCGGGACAGGATGCCGAGCGCGTTGCGACGCATTGGCGCGACGTCGGACTTCCCGATGGGCTCGCTGCAGCGAAGATCGGCGCGAGCGGTGCGCGGCTGGTCGATCACATGCGCCATGACAAGAAGATGGCGGCGGGCACCCTCCCCTTCCTGCTCGCGCGCGGGATCGGCCAGACGTATCTCGACCAGACTGTCGATCTCGCCGACGTCGAGACCTTCCTCGACGCGCAGCCCCGCTGATGCCCAACGGTGTCGCCAAGCAGAACCTGCCAACCAAGGTGTGCCCGGCGTGCGAGCGGCCGTTCACGTGGCGGAAGAAATGGGCGCGCGACTGGGACAGCGTGATCTACTGCTCCGACGCCTGCCGGAAGAAGCGGTAATTCTTTAATCCTCCCCCGCAAGGGGGAGGTGGCTGGCCCTTGCCAGACGGAGGGGGAGGAAAGCGATAACCGGTGTTGCGCGTTCCTCCCCCTCCGTCACCTACGGTGACACCTCCCCCTGGCGGGGGAGGATAACGAAGGTCAGGTGCGTGCTGCGCTCCAAGCCAGCCACAGCCAGCCACCGATCAACAACGCCCCACCGATCGGCGTAATCGCACCAAACCACCGCGGCGCCCCCAGCGCCATAGCGTACAACGTCAACGCAAAGATCGCCGCGCCGACCACGAACAGCCACGCTGGCCCCCGCGCCTCCATCCGGATCGCCACCAGCGCCGCGACCACATGGACGAGCTGATACTGCGCGCCGGTCTTCAACCACTCCGCCGCTGGCCCACTAGCGCCATGCGCACCGAACGCCCCCGCCGCGACCGCGATCGCGCCCGACAAGGCCGCAAGAATGGCGATGATCATTGCGTATCATTCCCCCAAGGAAAGCGTTTGGCGGTCTCGGCACGCGCCGCGCGCATGTCGCCGGAATCGATCTGCAACTGCAACCGCTCCTTGTCCCGCGCGCGGTATTGCTCCTCCGCGCGATCGATATCGGCCGGCGCGATCTCGAGCCCGCGCATGACCAGCCGCGCCATCTTCACCGCGGACTCCATCACTTCGCGCACCACAGCCGTCGCCGACGTGTTCTTCAACTTCACCAGAGCGCGGCGATCGAACGCGCGGACGTAGATCGCGGCATCCGGGAAAGCCTCGTGCACGCCCTCGATCGTGTCCGGATCGAGCTGGTCGCCGTCCATGCAGAAGCAGATGATCTCCGCCTCCGACGCGCCCGCCTGCCGCAACAGGTCGAGCCGCGTGCCATCACCGTAATAGACCTTCGCGCCGAACTCGCCGGCGATGTCGATCATCTCGATATCGGTGTCGATCAGCGTCACCGGGATATCCTGCGCGAGCAGCATCTGGCCGACCGTCTGGCCGAACCTTCCATAGCCGACGATGATCGCATTCGCGCCGTCGACCTTGGGGCCGTCGCGCTCCTGCCCCTCGGCGATCGGCTCGGTCCGGAAGCGCCGCGTGATCCCCATCAGGAACGGCGTGGTCGCCATCGACAGCGTGATGATCGCGCCGAACAGGCTGGCCGCCTGCGGTTCGATCAGCAGCCCGGCCTGCGCCTGCGCGAACAGCACGAAGCCGAATTCGCCGCCCTGGCTGAGCAACAGCCCGAGCGCGAACGCCTGCCGCCACGTCATCTTGAACGCCATGCCGATCAGCATGATCACGCTGGTCTTGGTGGCGATCAGCGCGGCGGCCATCGCCATCACGAAGAACGGGCGTTCGGCAATCGCGCCCAAGTCGAGCACCATGCCGACCGCGAGAAAAAACAACCCGAGCAGGATCGATCGGAACGGCTCCACGTCTGCTTCGAGCTCATGCCGATACGGGCTGTCCGCGAGCATCACGCCGGCGATGAACGCGCCGAGCGCGGTCGACAATCCGAGCCATTCCATGATCGCCGCGCTGGCGATGACGGTGAAGAGGCCGGCGAACACGAACATCTCGCGCTCGCCGAGATTGCCGATCAGGCGGAAGAACGGACGCAACAGGAAGCGTCCCGCGACGACGAGCCCAACGACGGCGAGCACCGTGTAGATCGCCAGCAGCCACCCGGGAGGCGCGTTGGCATCGGCGGGATTGCGGCTCATAGCCGCGACGATCGTGATGAGCGGCACGATCGAAAGGTCCTGGAATAGCAGGATCGAGAACGCGCGTTCACCGAAGGGCGTCCGCATCCGCCCCGAAGATCGCAGCATCGGCAGCACCTGCGCAGTCGAGGACAGCGCGAGCGGCAGCCCGAGCGCGAGCGCGGCGGGGAGCGAGAACTTCGCCCCGACCCAGACGATCGCCGTAATCGCCAGGCCGCAGATCGCGACCTGAAGGAGCCCCAATCCGAAGATCTCCTCCTTCATCTTCCACAGCCGCGACGGGTTCAGTTCGAGCCCGACGATGAACAGCAGCAGCGTAATGCCGAGTTCGGCGAACCCGAGCTTCGACTCCGCATCGCCGACCAGACCCAGCACATGCGGCCCGACGACCGCACCCGCGACCAGATACCCCAGCGTCGCGCCGAGCCCGAGCCGGCGGAACAGCAGCACGAACATCAGCCCGAACCCGAGCAGTACGACGCCGTCGCGGAGCAGCGACGGCGACGTGCCCTCCGCCATCAGACCTTCGCCTTTGCAGCGGTGTCGGCAGCCTCGGCAGCCGCTTCGAACGCAAGCCGGATCGAGGGGTGGCGCGCGGTGTAGTCGAGCGCGGGGGTGAAGATATCCATCCCCGGCCAATCAGGCGCATCGCCCTCGCGCGCAAGCCATGCCGTCAACGCATCGCGGGCGGCGGAGAGTTCGGCGGGAGTGCGGCCGAGGATGTTGGACGCGAGCAGCGATGACGATGCTTGGCCGAGCGCGCAGGCGCGTACCAGAAGGCCGACCTTGCTGACCTTGCCCTGGTCGTCGACCGCGACGTCGATCGTCACGCGGCTGCCGCAGATCGGCGAGCGTTTCTCCGCGGTAGCCATCGGCTCGGGCAGGCGTTCATGATGCGGGATCGTCGCGGCAAGGCGCAGGATCTCGGCATTGTAGAGGGGCGCGCTCATGGCTTCGGCTCGCTTGCGTTATCGGATCGGGAGGGGTCGGATTTGGAAGGCGGCGTGGTCGCGCCGAAAACGGGTTTGCCGCGGCGGCGGCGGTCGACGAAGTCTGCGATCCCCGCGCTGGTCGCGTTGAGCAGCGGATAGGTCCGCGATGTCGTCATCCAGCCGGGCCGCCGTGATGGGCCGCCACTCATCGTGTCCATGACGAGCGTCGCGAGCAGGAAAACAAGGCTTGCGAGGATAAGCCCCTTCAAGGCGCCGAACCCGAAGCCGAGCGCACGGTCGACTGGCCCCAAGATCGACGTCCGGGTCCGCGCGCCGATCGCGTTGGCGACCAGCCGTCCGCCGATATAGGTGACGCCGGTGATGATCGCGAACGCGAGCACCGCGGCGCCCCCCACGGTGCCGACCATCGGCGACAGCGCGGCGGCGAGCGGAATGTGGAACAGCTTCAACATCGCCACCATCGCCACCCAGGCGAACATCGACAGCACTTCGGTGACGAACCCGCGGACCAGCCCCAGCACCGCGGACCCGGCGACGGCGATCAGGACGACGATGTCTAGGGCGGTGAGGTTCATGGTCTCTGGAATAGGGACGCGCGGCGCGAACTGCTAGTGCGCGCGGCGACCGACGCGCTCTAGTGGTTCAAACCGAACACGCCGTAGCGCTCGCGCCACGCGGCGACTTCGTCCTGCAGATGCGCGGGTGCAGCCTCGCCCGAGAGGACGAAGCGGGCGACGTCGGTGTCGGGATGCATCAGCATTTTCTTCGACCCGTCGCTGAACCAGACCGGGACCAGCTGGTTGCACACGTTGTCGAGCACGGTGGCGGCCATGCCGTTCGCGATCGCGTCGCTGCCGGCGAGGACGCGGACGTTGATCGAGACGCCTTCGAGGCAGTTCTGCGGTTCCTTGACGAAATTGAGCGAGACGAGAAGCCCGGACCGGTCGGGCCGTGCCTCGTCGGGCAGGCTCGCGACCCGTCGCCACGCGCAGAACCAGGTCCGGCAGATGCGCGGGCGGATGGCATGAATACCGCACCCCTTATTGGAGAGGTGGATGCACGGCGTTCCCGCGGGCTTGGCGAACTCGGGGGTGTCCACGGTCAGTTCGGTGCAGCACGCGGTGCAATCACCGCACTCTCGATCGGGCAGGATCGGACCCAGTAACGTGGTTTCCACGTCGGCTTGGGGTTGCATTTGCGTGCGTCTGTCCGTCGGGGTCGGGGTTTCACGCCGATCCACGATTCAATTGCCTTCGGAATTTACCGTGAAGACCATTGGCTTGCCCCGCGACATCGGCTCCCAACCCGCGGCTAATGCCGCCCGTACGCCGCGAGAGATCGTCGCGTCGTCGATCTGGAGCCGCCCGCGCGGCAACCCCTTCAACAGGCGTTTCGGCGCGGGGAACTCGAGCAGGGCTTCGCGTTTGGCGTCGTCCTGCAACAGCGAGATCGTCATGCCCTTCCAGCCTTCGGCATCTGTGTGTTGCGGTTCGCGCTGGAGGTGCCAGTCGTATCGGGTGCCATCGACCTCGACGGTACCGGTATTGCTTTTCGTGTTCGCCATGCTGGCGGCCATAGCATGGCTGTCGCGAGAGGCCATGCGTTCGGGTTGTGGTGAAGTTGGCGCGCGCGGTGCTTTTGCATGGTTCGATCAATCGGTGCCTGACGATCGCAGCTCGTGCACCACCCCGGCGGAGGCCGGGGTCCAGTTGGAAAGGTCGCAATAACTACGCGCAACGGATGCCAGCCACGTCCCCCAACTGGGCCCCGGCCTCCGCCGGGGAGGTGCCTCTCTGGCATAGGTAACGAACACGTTAGGAGAGCGCGGTACGTGGCTTTGAAACGGTGCCTATCCCGAGCGGACATTAATGCGTGCTCGCACGCAGTAACGACCCGCGAGCTTGTTCTCCCGCAAAGGCGGGAGCCCAGTCCGGGTCCCCGCCTTCACGGGGAAACGATCTGCCTTCCTAGAGTGGGCTACCCCCGCCCCATCATGTGATCGACGAACGACGCCAGCGTCTTGAACCCCGACAGCTTCATCCCGCTCTTCTCTCCGGTCATAGACGCCGGCACCAATGCGCGTTCGAAGCCGAGCTTGCTCGCCTCCTTCAACCGCAACGGACCATGCGCGACCGGGCGGATCTCGCCCGACAGCGCGACTTCGCCGAACGCCACCGCGTCAACCGGCACGGGCCGCTCCGACATCGCCGAGATCAGCGCCGCCGCCACTGCAAGGTCCGCCGCCGGATCCTGAACTCTGTAACCGCCAGCGATATTGAGATATACCTCAGCGTTCGAGAAGCTCAGCCCGCACCGCGCCTCCAGCACCGCCAGGATCATCGCGAGACGCCCCGAATCCCAGCCGACCACGGCGCGCCTTGGTGTTGCCCCCGACGCCAATCGGACGGTCAGCGCCTGGATCTCGACCAGCACCGGCCGCGTCCCTTCAAGCGCCGGGAACACCGTCGCCCCCGTCATCGCATCATCACGGTGCGTCAGGAAAAGCGACGACGGATTGCCGACCTCCGCCAGCCCTTCGGTCTGCATCGAGAATACGCCGATCTCATCGGTCCCGCCAAAGCGGTTCTTGATCGCGCGGAGGATGCGGTATTGATGGCTGCGCTCGCCCTCGAACGAGAGCACCGTGTCGACCATATGCTCCAGCACGCGAGGGCCGGCGATCGAGCCGTCCTTCGTCACGTGCCCGACCAGAACGACGGCCGTACCGCGCTCCTTGGCGAAGCGGATCAGCTCCTGCGCCGATGCGCGGACCTGGCTGACGGTACCGGGCGCGCCCTCGATCAGGTCTGAGTGCATCGTCTGGATCGAATCGATCACCAGCATCGCGGGCGGCCGCGTATGCAACGTCGTCAGGATGTCGCGCGTCGAGGTCGCCGCCGCCAACTGCACCGGCGCATTGCCCAAGCCCAGCCGTCGCGCACGCAGCCGGACCTGATCCGCCGCTTCCTCGCCCGAGACATAGGCGACCGATTGCCCCGCCAGCGCCATCTTCGCCGCCGCCTGTAATAGCAGCGTCGACTTGCCAATGCCGGGGTCACCGCCGATCAGCGTCGCCGAACCCTCGACGAACCCACCGCCCAGCGCCCGATCGAGTTCGGCGATACCCGTCGCCATCCGGTCGGGCAGCTTGATCTCGGCATCGAGCCCGACGAGCTGGATCGCGCGCCCGCCGGTCTGGAGATTATGCTTCGAATGGAACGGCGTGGCGGCGGTGTTCGCCTCCTCGACCAGCGTGTTCCACTCGCTGCAATCGCTGCACTGCCCGGCCCAGCGGTGCGATACCGATCCGCAGGCCTGACATACATAACGCTTCTGGGGTTTCGCCATACCGCCGATGTACGAGAACGATACGGGAACATCAATGGCTGGCGGCCAGCCTATGTTGCGGATTTAGTGGCGCTTGACGGCACACGGCGTTATCCGCGCGACGATGAATGCCACCGACCTGCGCGTTGCCCTGTTCAGCGGCAACTATAACTACGTTCGCGACGGCGCGAACCAGACGCTGAACTTGCTTGTCGGCCATCTGCTATCGAAGGGCGTGACGGTCCGCGTCTATTCGCCAACCAATTCAAATCCTGCATTTCCGCCTGTCGGCGACCTGGTTTCGGTTCCATCGCTACCGTTGCCTGCAGGCCGCGGCGAGTACAAGATGGCACGCGGGCTGCCGGCCGCGATCCGGCGCGACTTGGACGCGTTCGCGCCGAACATCATCCACGTGTCGGCGCCCGATTTCCTGGGTCACCGCGCGGTCAGCTATAGCCGTCGCCGTGGTCTCACGACGATTGCGTCGTTTCACACCCGGTTCGAGACGTATTTCCGCTACTACAAAATGGCGTTCTTCGAGCCCGTGATGGTGAAGATCCTCAAGCGCTTCTACAACCGCGTGGACGAGGTGCTGGTGCCGGGGCGCGGCATGGCGGAGATCGTCCGCGACTGGGGCGTGACGACGCCGACCGCGATCTGGTCGCGCGGGGTGAACCACGATCGCTTCACGCCAACACGTCGCGATCTCGAGTGGCGGCGCGCGCGGGGAATTGCAGATGGCGAGGTTGCTGTCGGGTTTCTCGGGCGGCTGGTGAAGGAAAAGGGTCTCGACGTCTTCGCCGACGTGATCCGCGAGCTGGAGCAGCGCGGCGTGCGCCACAAGGTGCTGGTGATCGGCGAAGGTCCGGCGCGCGAGTGGTTTGCGAGCCGCGTCCCGGGCGCGGTGTTCGCGGGGTTCCAGTCTGGCAACGATCTCGGCCGCGCGGTCGCGTCGATGGACGTGTTCTTCAATCCGAGCGTGACCGAGACGTTCGGTAACGTGACGCTGGAGGCTATGGCGGCGGGTGTGCCGGTGGTTGCCGCGCGGGCGTCGGGCGCGGTGGGGCTGGTAGACGACGGCGTGACCGGGTTCCTCGTGCCGCCGACGGATATCGCCGGGTACGCGGATGCAATCGGGCGGATCGTGTCGGAACCGGGCCTGCGCGAGACCATGGGTTGGGCCGGGCATGACAAGGCTGCCGGGTATCTTTGGGATACGATCAACCAGACGGTGCTGGATACGTATCTCGAGGTAATGGCGCGGCGGGGGGCTTAGACCGGGATTCAGGTTACTGCCCGGGCGATCCTCCCCCGCCAGGGGGAGGTGTCGCCGAAGGTGACGGAGGGGGAGGACCCGGAACAAGGGTTTCGCCTGCCTCCCATCCGTCAGGCTGCCGCCTGCCACCTCCCCCTGGCGGGGGAGGATTGATTCAAGCCGTAGCCCAGTCGAACGTCAGCGGCGCTTCGCGGAAGGCGAAGCGGTCGAGGTGGCTGGAAACCACCTCGCGCATCCGCTCGACGTCCTCGCCTTCCGGCACTGTCAGCGCGACGTCGAGCGTTTCGCTATCCGCACGCATCTCCAATACCGCGCCGTTCGGGAACGCGATGCGGCCCTCTTCCTCAGAGAAGGTGACCTCCATCTTGTGGCTCCAGTGCTTGGCGAGCTGCTGGAGATACTTGCTGGCCGAATGCGTCGGCACCCTTGCGACCGAGACGCTCACTTCAAGCGCTCGATCTTCTGCGCGGCCTCGTCGAGCAACGCCGCGACTTCGTGCAGCGTATCCTCGTTGACATCCTCGCGCATCAGCCGGTGCTGGAGCACCTGCCGAAGATTGCCCATCGCCCGCCGGATCGGCGCGCCATCCGTCCGCTCGGACTCCGCCCCGACCGCGGCCAGCCGCGCGAACAGACCGTCGACCACGGCCGCATTTTCGGCCAGATGCGCGCGCCCCTCGTCGCTCGCCGCAAAGCGCTTCTTCGCGCCTTCCGACTGTTGTTCCTGGATCAGCCCCATCTCGTCGAGCATGCTGAGCGTCGGATAAACGACGCCCGGGCTCGGCGCATAGCCACCCCCGGTCAGTCCCTCGATCTCGCGGATCAGGTCGTAGCCGTGGCGCGGTGCGTCCGCGATCAGCTTCAGCATCACGAGCTTCAGCTCGCCGCCATCGAACAGCCGCCGCCGACCACCGGGGCCGCCGCGTCCGTGTCCGTGTCGACCGTGGCCTTCATGGCCTCCCCGACCCCGGCCTTCGCCATCAGCCCGCGGGCCACCGGTCCAGGCTCCATATCCCATACCAAAACGCATTTGAGTGTTCTCCGATATATCTTCATTCATGAGGTGCGATATATCGCAGACTGTTTGTGGTTCAAGTGGTGGGTGAGAAAAATTCGTTACCCCGGACCTTTTCCGGGGTCCACTGGTCGGCAAACTCGCCGTCGAGGAGTATGCGGACCGGTGGATGCCGGAACGAGCCCGGCATGACGGAGAGTAAGTGGCAACGGATGGGCAAACCGGCCGCCCGCCCCTATCTTCTCGGAATGGCCGATCTCTTCGCGGGCTTCGAACCCGCCGCCCCCACCGAAACGCATCCCGAAAACGCGCCGCTCGCCGACCGCCTGCGTCCGCGCACGTTGGGCGATGTGGTCGGGCAGGATCACATCACCGGCCCCGAAGGTGCGATCGGCAGGATGGTTTCGGCGGGGCGATTGTCCTCGATCATCCTCTGGGGCCCGCCCGGCACCGGCAAGACGACGATCGCGCGGTTGCTCGCCGATGCGGTCGACCTGCGGTTCGTCGCGATCTCGGCCGTCTTCTCCGGCGTCGCGGACCTGAAGAAGTCGTTCGCCGAGGCACGCGAGCACGCCAAGATCGGCAAGCGAACCTTGTTGTTCGTGGACGAGATACACCGCTTCAACCGCGCGCAACAGGACGGCTTCCTCCCGTATGTCGAGGACGGCACGGTGACGTTGGTCGGCGCCACCACTGAGAACCCGTCGTTCGAACTCAACGCCGCATTGCTTAGCCGCGCGCAGGTGCTGATCCTCGAACGCCTCGGCCGCGGCGCGCTCGAACAGTTGCTCGACCGCGCAGAGACGGAGATGGAGCGCCCCCTCCCCCTCACCCCGCCCGCCAAGGATGCGCTGATCGCCAGCGCCGATGGCGACGGCCGCTTCCTGCTCAATCAGGCGGAGACGCTGTTCTCGGTGAACCTGCCCGAACCGCTCGATCCGGCCGGGCTGTCGAACTTCCTGCAACGCCGTGTCGCGGTGTACGACAAGGATCGCGAGGGGCATTACAACCTCATCTCCGCGCTCCACAAATCGATCCGTGGCTCGGACCCGCAGGCAGCGCTCTATTATCTCGCGCGGATGCTGACGGCGGGCGAGGAACCGCTGTTCCTGCTTCGCCGCCTGACGCGCGCCGCGGTCGAGGATATCGGCCTCGCCGACCCACAGGCGCTGGTCCAGTGCATCGCCGCCAAGGATACCTACGACTTCCTCGGCAGCCCCGAAGGCGAACTGGCGATCGCACAGGCCTGCGTCTATCTCGCCACTGCGCCCAAATCGAACGCGGTCTACAAGGCGCAGAAGACGGCGTGGAAATCGGCGCGCGAGACGGGCTCGCTGATGCCGCCAGCGTCGATCCGCAACGCACCGACCAAGCTCATGCGCGATATCGGCTACGGCAAGGGCTATGCGTACGATCACGACGCCGAGGATGCGTTCTCCGGCTCGGATTACTGGCCCGACGAGATGACCGCGCAGACCTTCTACACGCCGACCGAACGGGGGTTCGAGAAACGCCTGTCGGAACGGCTCGCCTATTGGGATGCCTTGCGCGCGGAAAAGCGGTCGTGAAGGATTGGGCTGCGGTCGCGCAGTATGCTCTGTCGCTGCCCGAGACCGAGGCATCGACCTCGTACGGCCAGCCCGCGATCAAGACTCGCGGCAAGATGTTCGTCAGCGCCGGCCATGTCGACGGCAGCTTCCACGTCCGCAGCCCGCATGACGAGAAGGCCGTCCTGATTGCGACCGATCCCGAGACCTTCTGGCAGACCCCGCATTACGAGACCTGGCCCGGCCTGCTGGTCCGCTACGGCGCGCATGATGCCGAGCGCGTTGCCCGCGTGATCGCCCGCGCATGGTGGGATCAGGCATCGGCCAATCAGCGGAAGGCGTATGGCGATCGCCCCTGACCGCTTCAGCCATTTCGCCGCGATCGACTGGTCGGGCGCAGTCGGTCCCCGGCAATCCGGGATCGCCGTGGCAATCTGCGCGCGCGGAGCCGCTGCACCGACATTGGTCACAGCCGAAGGCGGCTGGTCGCGCACCGCCGCGCTCGATTGGCTGGCGAACGCCATGCCACCGGATACGCTGGTCGGGCTCGATCTCGGGCCATCGCTACCGTTCGTCGACCAGGACGCGTTCTTTCCCGGCTGGGCAGAGAGTCCGTCAGATGCGCGCGCGTTGTGGGCGCTGGTCGAACGGATCTGCGCGGACGATCCGCATCTGGGGGCCAGCAGCTTCGTCGATCATGACGAGGTCGCGCGGCATCTGCGTCGCCACGGCGGGCGCAAGGGCGAATTCTTCGAAGGGTCCGGCCGTCTCCGCGTGACCGAGGAAGCACAACGGCGGCAAGGGCTGAGCCCGACCAGCAACCTCAACCTCGTCGGCGCGGCGCAGGTCGGCAAGTCGAGCCTGACCGGGATGCGCGTGCTGCACAGGCTGGCTGGACACGTGCCGGTCTGGCCGTTCGATCCGGTGCCGTCGCAAGGTCCGCTGATCGTGGAGATCTACACCACGATCGCCGCACGCGCCGCCGGCATCCGCAAGGGGCTCAGCAAAATCCGCGATGCCGAAGCGCTCGACGTGGCGCTGGCCGTGATCGGCAGCGCCCCGCACGCACCGCTTGCGCGCTACGACGACCACGCCACCGACGCGATCCTCACTGCCGCATGGCTCCGCGCCAACGCCGATCGCCCCGAACTCTGGCGCCCGGCAGCGATGACATCGCATATCGCGCAAACCGAGGGCTGGACCTTCGGCGTATCTTGAAGCATGGGGTCGCGACGCACCGGGCAGCGCCCGGCGCAAGGGCCGGTTTAGCTCAGTTGGTAGAGCGCCAGTTTTGTAAACTGGATGTCGCGGGTTCGATTCCTGCAACCGGCACCACCGTTCTTGCTATAACGCACTGAGAACGTTGTAGAATGTGGTCGATGTGAGGGCGGCACTCCCTCAGCTACTCCCACATTCAGACGCGGTTAGCGGCGAACAACCGCGAAATGCGCAGACCGCCTTACGGCCTCCACGAAGCCCATTCGGTAGCGAACACAGGCAATCCGCGGTCACTGGCGAAACGTCCGAGACTCGCCCTGAATCCCTGAGCTGTCAGTTCGCGGGCCGGGATGACCATGTGGATATGATTCGCCGCGCGGCTGCCCGCATGCGCAGGGACGTGCCCGACCAGGATCACCGCCAATCTTCTGTCGATCGCAAGACGCTTGTGCGCGAAGCTTCGTACCCGTTCCCAGTGGGCATGCATCGGCTCGACGCCATGCAGCCGGATCGTCGCTACGATGGCCAGGTCCTTGGTGTCGGGCAATGCCGACGACTCGTACCGTTCGCTCAGCGCCCGCACGTCACATAGGTCGTCGTTAGCGGCGGGTGGCAGCAACACGTCGTCACGCCAGCACGACCGCTCCCATGCATCGCTCGCGGTCTCGCGCTTCATCGGCTGCAGCTTCGTCTGGACGAACGCCGGCAGATTGTTGATCGTGTCGTCGACTTGCCGGCGGAGCACTCCCCAACCGATGTCCGGATGCGCCGGATCGTGGACCGGGATGTAGACGGTCCCGCGGATTGATCTTCTGATGCTCTTCATTTCGGCTCTCCAGCCGACGCGTCGACCGCGCAGCGTCGACATCGTTTTCATCACTTCGCGCGGTTCAACCGCCGCCCCTCGCCTTCCCTTACTCACAACCTACGACCTCAGCCGGTAGCTGGCCCGGCACCGATGGCGAGCCATCTTCAACTCGACAGCGTCTGATGGCTGCGCCACGCTGCCTCAGTTATTGGGGAGGCAACGAAATGAGATGGCTGGTTAAGCTAATCGGCGCTGTGGCGCTGGTCGCGGCCTCGCCGGTGTTTGCGGATAGTTGGATACCAGCTACCCGAACGAGCTACCTTTCGCCTGATAAGGCGACGCGGCTGACCGTGGTCCCGCGCGATATAGAGACCCCGCTCGCCTACTTTACTGACAAGGTCGACGGCAAAGAGCCCGCAGGCCAGCGCCGCGGCGGCGAACCTCGTGCGCTCGGAATTCTAGAGCGACGATCCGGCCAAACGTGGACCAAAGTGTGGGAGATGCCGCTCGTTAACGAGGTGGCGCCCGTGCAGGCGCTGGTCGCGAACGGCGGTGGAAACATCGTCACCTTCGACAACTGGCATTCGGCCGGCTTCGGCGACAACGTGGTGGTGATCTATCGCAGTGACGGATCGCTGGTGCGGTCGATGAAACTAGCCGACATCCTCCCCGACGATTACGTGCGAGCGCTGCCAACGAGCGTGAGTTCGATGTGGTGGGGTGGCGAGCACGAGTTGTCGCGCGATGGCAGGCAAGTGGTGCTGAAGGTCGTCGTGCCGAGCAGCCGCGGATCAGTCGGCGCGCCGCGCGGCTATGTTGATGTGAGGATCGATCTCGCGACAGGGGCGGTAGAGAAGCTCGCGGGCCCTGCATGGACTCGAGCAGTGGCAGCGGCCGCGCCTATCGCGGCTCGTTCGAAGGCCCAGGAGGCGACTTGGCGCGCGCAAATGATCGCCCCCCTCGCGCCGCCGTTGGGCACCAAAGACATTGATTGGAACCGGTATCTCTACCAGGCAGTCCAGCGTCTTGCTCCGAAGAAAGACCGAATGGGGTTCGATCCGGTCTGGATCCTTCCAGCACCCGGGGCGCCGGAGTTTGCAGGGCGGGCAAAGAACATCGCCGAGGCATTTACTGGGTCGGACGAAACGAACGACATCGCCTTTGCGAGCCCCTCCGCCCCCGAGGCTTTGGCCCGAGTGCTGATCGAGGCTGTGCAGGCTGCGCCAGCCGGCGGTCTTGTCGGATCGCGAGTGTTCGTCGCTTTGCCTTCGGCTCTGGGAGCGAAAGTTCGTGCCGCGCTAGGCCGGAGTGGCGCGACAGTGATCGTCTTTGATCCCGCCCTTCCGATCCCACAACGTACCGAGGCGCTGGCCAAGATTGGCGTCACCCCCGATCAAGCCCAGACGGAATCCGCTCGCGCTGCTGCAGATGCCCGCCGACTCGAAGCGGATGCAGTGCGCCTTGACGCGCTGGCACCGCCCGAGCCGAAGGCGACCGACAAGGAGGGCGAGGCGATGGAGGAGATGGCGGATCGGCTTGAGGCCGAAGCAGAGAAAGCAGATGCCGCGGCGCGCTGATCCGAACGTTGCTACCGAACGTCCGAAGCATTGCCGACCATGCCGACGCCGAACGGTGGCGACCGAATTACTTTGTGGTTAAAAGACGGCATGGCGTCCGAACACGAGCTATGGGCTATCGCGCTGAAGGTCGAGCGAGACCACGGCGACAGCGGGGCTCGCCACATTGCACAGAAGATCGGCGCTGCTGCGATCGCCGGCGATTGGAACGCCGTGACGATGTGGAAGGCCATAGCCGCCCGGCTCGACCAGCTCCGGGACCCGCCAAATGCTCGCGCTTAGCTTTTCGGCTATGCCGCGCTGGTATCCGCGCAGTTAGCCCAAGTAACTAGCTGGCCCGCTGTTCTTGATCGCACCTCCGTGCTAGCCGTTGTCCCAGCGCAACGGCGTCCAGAGAGCGTCTTCAGCAAGTTGGTCGTCAGCCGTGCGAAACATGTCGTCCCAGCGCTGGCTTAGCGTCGCTCCAGGTGGGATCACGCTCCAATACTCGGGCAAAGTATCCCAGTCCGGTTCTTCTGCCCTCGGCACCGGCGAGCCTGTATAGTGCTCCCAAAATATGCCACCCGGACCCAACTCGCGATACTCGCAGTCTTCTGGGGGCGCGCTCTCATCAACCATCGCTGCCAAGTGATCGAGCGACGGCGAGACGAAGAAGCCAACAATCTCGCGCGCGTTCTTTTGGTCGGACTTGAGGCGGACGAGGTAGGGTTTCACCGAAAGCTCCTGCGGCGTGACAATCTTGCTGAAGCGCAAGTGCCTCGCGCCGTTTAGAACCGCAAGGCTCCAAGGTGTCTAGGCGAACGGCACCCCGCCCGCTGAGATATAAGGGCATCGAACTCAGAAGAAGGAATCAAGGAGGGAACGCGGCGGCATTATAAATCTATTCCGGCGCTAACACAGTTAGTTAGGCGACCGTAATGGCTTCTTGTTTCGGAGCCCTGCGTCAAATCTGACGATCTTATCTCACCGATCAGCGGCAATGCGGCGGCAATCGCGGCGCAAAATGTTAACGGCGGGGCTCACGCTCGCTCGCGCGGCTTCCTATCCTCAGACTCGTCGGCCATCGTGAACTCGCGCCACTTGTTTTGGTCATTGTCGCGTATCAAACATTGGTCGCACCTGGCGCAGACGGATCGCCAGTCGACCATATCATGCCAGACTTTGTTGCCACGCCGTCGATGCCCGAATAGAATACACAACAGGCGCATCAACTTAGCTCCCTCAGAGTCGCCAAGCAATAACAGCCGGATCGGTACAGTCCTACGATCTTTCGAGAGTCGGAGCCTCGATTATGGGCAGCAGCCATCCCCCCCCTCCTGCCGAATGGTGGCGCCGCGCTATTAGCAATGGTCGAACAATGACAGGACGCGGGCGATCGCCCCTGCTCGAAAGCTGAGTTGATCCGTTCGTCAAACGCCACTAATTCGACAAAA